>OGEX01000136.1_pt1 | contig 22701 bp, 20 predicted proteins | sample 1570791 | NCBI WGS metagenome assembly OGEX01 (sample SAMEA2582023, study PRJEB24529) | metagenome | biome: Human gut stool | place: China | collected 2011
CAAACAAAATCCATCCATATAATCACTTTTCTGAATATTTTTTGTATTTTTGCAGCATCTGGGCATGGATGGAAATGAAAGTCTGGCACCATAAGACAATGCACAAGAAATTCAAATTAAAGAACGAAGCATATGAGTAATACAATGAATGGGATTTATTGGAAGAGCATGGTGAAATGCGGTTTCTCAGACACCGGAATGCTAAACAGATGCAGCCAGCTTGTGGGTGGCGACAAGGATATGGTTAAAGTGTTTAAGTACAAAGGATATAAATAAAGTGTTTAAGTGCAAAGGATATAAATAAATAAAAAAGAATATGAAGCATAAAGTAAAAGTGACCGTAATAGACAAGAAAATCTATCCGGAACTACAGGAGAAGTATTGCGCCGACCCTAAAGCAGGAATGTGTCCATGCTACAATGTTGGCGATGAGTTTATCTTTGAGCGTAACGAAGAGAACGACCATTTCTGGCATGGAGGATTGAATACGCTCGTCAAAACATCCGCTGACCCGAACACGGTAGCTGGAGGTCCGAAAATGCCACATTGCTCTGAGGCATGGGATGCTATTTCACGATATATATACACCGGACTGCAAGGTGGTTCAATCATGAAGGGGTGGATGAAGCGTGAAAACGAAATGATTTGCTGTTGTTCTGACGGAACAAGACCAGTCATATTCAAAATTGAGCGTATAGACGAAGAGTAGTTGTTTTGCGGGGCATGGATGGTATGGTTGGGGTTGGTCGCTGCGTTATTAGGATAAAAATAATCAAATTAATTAGGATAAAAATGAGAAAGGAATCAAGAGCAATGGATAGCCAATGGGCATTGGAAGTAATGCACACAAGGCTCCGTACATGACAGCAAGTTTCATTGACGAAGACGGTAAACGCAAGCAGTATGATAAGGAAGGCGTGGAGATGAAATATGGCAGAATGGAATAAACTCCGATAAAGGTAATATCTTCCGAAAAACAGGTATAAGAACATTAAGGAAATCTGCATACCTTTGCACCAGACATTAAATATAAGATAGAATGAAGAAAATAATCGTAATTTCTACCAGTCTGCGTACTGGTTCAAACAGCGACATGCTCGCTGATCAGTTTATCGAAGGTGCTGAGGCTGCAGGTCATGAAGTGGAAAAGATTTATCCTGAAAGCCATCTTGCCGGCACTCTGTTCTGCGGTGGTGTTGTCGCTCCACGTACCATTGAGGGCAACAAGAAATTGCAGGAAGCATACGAGTTAGGTAAATCTGTCAAGGGATAGAGACTCAACTATTGATTCTTATGAAAAAAATTGCAATATTTATTATATTAACAACTATTTCACTCAATATAATGGCACAACAGAAAATAGTACAGACAGCAGGGCGCACCCAACTGGGTGAGTTTGCCCCAGAGTTCGCCCACCTCAACGACGACATCCTCTTCGGAGAAGTATGGAGCCGCAATGATCTGCTTTCATTGCGCGACCGCAGTTTGGTAACAATCACTTCGCTTATCAGCCAAGGAATCACCGACAATTCGCTGAAATATCACTTGCAATCGGCAAAGAACAACGGAATTACCCGCACGGAAGCGGCAGAAATCATCACCCACATCGCCTTCTACGCCGGTTGGCCTAAAGCCTGGGCTGCATTCAATCTGGCAAAGGAGGTATGGAATGAGGACGTGAAAGGCGAGGACGCCAAGGCTGCTTTCCAGCGCGAGATGATCTTCCCTATTGGCGAACCCAACACCGCTTACGCCAAATACTTCAAGGGCAGCAGTTATCTTGCGAAAATATCTGAAAGTCAGATACATTTCTTCAATGTTACCTTTGAGCCTGGTTGCCGTAACAACTGGCACACGCACCACGCCACAAAGGGCGGCGGCCAAATGCTGGTAGGCATAGCTGGACGCGGCTGGTATCAGGAAGAAGGCAAGCCTGCACAAGAGATTCTCCCAGGCACAGTCATCCATATTCCTGCCAACGTGAAGCATTGGCACGGTGCTGCAAAAGACAGCTGGTTTGCCCACCTCGCCTTTGAAATACCTGGCGAGAACACCTCCAACGAGTGGCAGGAGGCTGTGAGCGATGAGGAGTATAACAAGATTAAATAACAATAATTCGAGTTTTGCAGGTGATTATGAAGGAATTTTTCTTTAATACCATACAGGAGTTCAATGACTACATAGGGGTGAAAACACTTCATCCTCTGGTGAGCATTGCGCGTGTAGAGAACACCTCTCCTATTCAGGAGGCTGTGCATCACTACGGACTTTATGCCCTCTTCCTGAAGGAAAACAAGGGATGTAAATTGTCATACGGCAGAACAGAATATGATTTTGACGAGATGACCGTAACCTCGTTTGCTCCAGGACAATCGATTAAAGTAGAACCCATTCCAGGAGTTCCGCTTGCCAAATATACGGTATTGGTTTTCCATCCCGAGCTGCTCAACCGCACCCAGCTTGGCAAGAACATCTCCCGCTATGAGTTCTTCGACTATACAAGCAACGAAGCACTACATCTATCCGCTGCCGAGGTAAATATCTTCCGTGATGTGCTCTCAATGATTAGCCAGGAACTCGAGCATCCTATAGATAGGCATTCGCGTGAACTCATCGTTTCTAACATCGAGTTGCTGCTGAACTACTGTCTGCGCTTCTATGATCGCCAGTTTATCACACGCGAGGAGATCAATCATTCGGTGGTCAAGAAATTCATCTCTCTGCTCGATGAATACATTGCCAAGAAAGCGATGCGTGAAGGATTGCCTACCGTTGCCTACTTTGCCGACAAATGCTGCTATTCGCCTAAATATTTCGGTGAATTAGTCAAGACTGAGACTGGCAGAACTGCAAAGAGTCTGATCAACGACCGGCTGCTTTTGGCTGCCCGCCAACTACTTGTGGATGAAACCTTAAGCATTACGCAAATCAGCCAGCGCCTGGGTTTTGAGTATTCCCAGCACTTCGTCCGCTTTTTCAAGGCACAGACGGGCAAGACACCAAGCGAGTATCGCAAAACTGCGTAAATATGTAAATATAACGAAGCATCAAATGTGGTGACCTTCATCTGATGAGCCCCACCAACTTTCCGATTTCAGCATGAATGAAGATTTGGATAGTTGATGGGGCTTTTTTTGACTCCAAGAAAGAATATCACTTTTTTTACATCTTCCAACCAGTCATTTACAGCCAATTAAAACGAAGGTTAAAACGGATAAATCTTGTTAAACAAATCATCTTTTACCACTTATGTTCATACCTTTGCACCCAAATATAATCAAAAAAGGGATATTTTATGTTCACATAAGGATAATTCCTTAATGTAAAAAGGATAATACAAGGGATAATTCCTTAATGTAAAGAAGGATAATATTTTAAATAAATAAGAGAAGTTATATGAGAGAAAATTCGGAAAGTTCAGTAGCCTGCCATCATCAAGTAGGCTTCCTGGGATTGCTCATCACTCTGGGCATTGTGTTTGGAGATATAGGTACATCCCCACTCTACGTGATGAAGGCCATCCTGCACACGGGTGAAACCATCAACGAAAGCACTATCCTGGGCGCATTGTCGTGCATCATCTGGACACTCACCCTGCAGACCACCATCAAATACGTATGTGTGGCACTGCGTGCCGACAACAATGGCGAAGGAGGCATTCTCGCCCTCTACGCCCTGTTGCGCAAGATGAAGAGAAAATGGATTTACTTATTGGCCATCATCGGTGCCAGCACCTTGCTGGCAGATGGAATCATCACCCCTGCCATCACGGTTACCACAGCCATCGAAGGACTCGAAAGCATCAGTCCCCACCTGCCAGTCATCCCCATCACACTGGGCATCATCACCATCATCTTCTTCGTGCAACGCTTTGGTACAGAGAGTATTGGCAAGTCGTTCGGAGTATTCATGCTGATATGGTTCCTGCTGCTGGGCGTAACGGGAGCTTTCAGCATCACCTCTTACCCATTGATTCTGAAGGCCTTCAACCCCTACTATGCTGCCATGCTGCTGGCAAAATCTCCAGAGTGGTTCCTGATTCTGGGCGCCGTGTTCCTCTGTACCACCGGTGCTGAGGCTCTTTACTCCGACCTGGGTCACTGCGGCAGAAAGAACATCACCATCAGCTGGCTTTTCGTAAAGGCCATGCTCATCCTCAACTATCTGGGGCAGGGAGCATGGGTGCTGAACCATATCCAGACTGCCTCCTCCGTGAATCCGTTCTTTTCCATCATGCCGCAGAACATGCTGATTTTTGCCATCATCATGGCCACGGGTGCGGCAATCGTTGCCAGTCAGGCACTTATCAGCGGCACCTTCTCCATATTGAGCGAAGCCATGAACCTGCACTTCTGGCCGCGCATGCGAATCAAGCATCCTACCCATGTTAAGGGGCAGCTCTATATCCCGATGATCAACCTCGCCATGTACATCGGCGTGGTTCTCATCATCCTGCTCTTCCGCGACTCCTCGCACATGGAGGCAGCCTACGGACTCGCCATCACCATCACCATGCTGATGACCACCCTGCTGCTCGGTTTCTACCTGCGCACCAAGGGTGTGGCGCGCATCTTCATCCTGCTCTTTATGGGCGCATACTGCGTGATTGAGGGCATTTTCCTTGCCGCCAACCTGTCAAAATTCCTCGCAGGAGGATGGTGTACGATGCTCATAGGCGGAATCCTGTTCCTGATGATGTATGTATGGGTCCACGCCATCAAGATCCGCCATCATTACATCAGTACCAAACCGCTGGATGAGTATTATCAGATTATCTCCGATATCAAGGCCGACGAGAGCATCCCCAAGTACGCATCCAATCTGGTTCATGTGAACCATGCAGACAAGGAAGGTGCGGTGGATGACAAGCTGCTCTATTCCATCATCAACAAGCAGCCCAAGCGTGCTGACCATTACTGGCTTATCAATCTGGAATTTGCTGATACTCCTGACACGCTGGAGTACAGTTGCGAGACCCTGGTTCCCGACACCCTCTACAGTGTAACCATGCGCATAGGTTTCCGCATTGAGCCTAGGGTGAGCCTCTATCTGCGACAAGTGGTAGAAGACCTGGTGGCAAGCAAGAAGGTGGATTTGAGAAGTACCTATCCTTCGCTCCGCAAAAACGGAATACCTGGCGACTTCCGCTTCATCATCATCCACCGCGTATATTACCCGGAGAGTTCCGACAACCGTCAACAGAACCTGCTGATGACCATCTATGCCCTTATCGGCAAGATAGGCATTGACGAGCCTAAGGCTTTGGGCCTCGACACATCCATGGTGGTGGTAGAACGTGTTCCGCTCATCATCAACCATCGCAACAGAAGCATCAGGCGCATTGCGCAGATTGTGGAAGAATAGGAAGATTTTTCTAAACAAAAAAACAGTCGGATGATTACTTTTCGAATTATTATTTGTATCTTTGCACCTGAATTGCGCAAAGCAAAGTTGAAAGATAATAAAAAAGATAATTGAATGGGAAATCAAATCACAACAATGGAGCGGGGAATGCAGCGACGCACAGAACTGCTCCTGGGAAAAGATAATCTTGAAAAAATTCAGGAAGCACGAGTGCTCATCTTCGGAATCGGAGGCGTGGGTTCATGGTGCGCAGAGGGATTGGTGCGCAGCGGCGTGCGCAACATCACCATCGTGGATAGCGACCGCGTATGCATGAGCAACTGCAACCGCCAGCTGATGGCAACAAGCCGCACCATCGGACAGGTAAAGGTAGATGCGCTGCGCGACCACCTGCTTGAAATCAACCCAGAAGCCAACATCACGGCTTATCAGAAAATCTATCAGGCAGAAACAGCCGAAGAGTTCCACATGGAGGAATACGACTACATCATCGACGCCATAGACTCGCTGAAGGACAAGGCTGACCTGATTCTGCGTGCCACTGCCCTTCCGAAGGAAATCACCTTCGTATCTTCGATGGGAGCAGCCCTCCGCCGCGACCCTTTCATGGTGAGGAAGGCTGAGTTCTGGAAGGTTGATGGCGATCCGCTGGCAAGAGCCCTGCGCAAGAAATTCAAGAAGAACAAGACCTTCCCTCGCCGCAAATTCCAGTGCGTGTTCAGCGAGGAAAAGCCGATGCAGAACATGAGCGACCAGCGACTCGTAGAGGACGAATGGACATCTACGAAGCCGCAGATCAACGGCTCACTCTGCCACATCACCGCTACATTCGGAATGGCTATAGCAGGAATCGTTATCAATCACATCATCGAAAGATAATATTTTGAAGAAGGTAATATTTTGAAGAAGGTATGATCAAGATACGCTGCGTGGTAGAAAGGATTACCTACCAGAACCAGGAAAACGGATATTCCGTGATGAAAGTCAAGGTGAAGGGATATTCCGACCTGGTTACCCTGGTGGGAAACCTGCTGGATGTTCCAGTGGGAGCGGTACTGCTGTGCAATGGCGACTGGAAGATGGACAAGCGATACGGACAGCAGTTTGCCTGCGAAACCTGGGAAGAGGTAATGCCTGCCACCGTATATGGAATCGAGAAATACCTGGGCAGCGGACTGGTGAAAGGCATCGGTCCGAAGTTTGCACATCTGATAGTAGAGAGATTCGGAACGGAAACCATCGAGGTAATAGAAGATGACATCGAACGACTCTACGAGGTTGCCGGAATCGGCAAGAAACGCGTGGAGAAAATCCGAGACAGCTGGGAGAAGCAGAAGGACATCAAGAACGTGATGATCTTCCTGCAGCAGTATGGCGTGAGCACTGCTTACGCCGCCAAGATCTACCGACAGTATGGCAAGGAAAGCATCGACAACGTGAAGGAGAATCCCTACCGTCTTGCCGATGACATCTGGGGCATTGGATTCAAGACTGCCGACGGAATAGCCAGCAAGATGGGTTATGAGAAGAACGATCTGAGAAGATGCAAGAGCGGAATCAGCTACACCCTAAATGAACTCTCCAACGAAGGTCACGTTTATGCTGTAGAAGAACAGCTTATAGAAGCCGCAAAGAAACTGCTCGAAGCCGATGAAGAACCTATCAGACAAGCCATAGCGGAAATGATCATATCAGAAAATCTCATCCGTGAGAACGAAGCCATCTATCTGCCACCCTTCTATCTTTCCGAACGAGGAACGGCTAAGAAACTGCTGGAGTTGATGAAAGGTCAGGGTCCTACCCTCTTCAATATGCAGGCCGATATCCTGGCAATAGAAAAGGCTTCAGGCATCAGATACGACGAGGTGCAGATCGCCGCCATTGAGCAGGCAGTACGCTCTAAAGTGATGGTGCTGACAGGTGGCCCTGGAACAGGAAAAACCACGACGACGCAAGGTATCATTTCTGCTTACAAAACGGCAGGGATGAGGATTCTGCTGGCGGCTCCTACGGGCAGAGCTTCCAAGCGAATGAGCGAGGCCACGGGCATGGAAGCCAAGACCATCCACCGGCTGCTGGAGTTTAATCCGCAGGACGGATACAAGCGCAACGAGGAGAACCCGCTGGAGGGTGATGCGCTGATCGTGGATGAGTGTTCGATGATAGACATCATTCTGATGTATAATCTGATGAAGGCGATTCCGGAGCACATGCGCCTGGTGCTGGTGGGCGACATTGACCAGCTGCCGAGTGTGGGAGCCGGAAACGTTCTGCGCGACATCATCGACTCAGAGAAGATTCCGGTCATCCGACTCACCCGCATCTTTCGACAGGCGCAGTCGAGCCGAATCATCATGAGTGCCCACGCCATCAACCAGGGATATTATCCGGACACGAGCAACGGCAAACAGACCGATTTCTTCTTTATCAAGAATGAAGATCCAGAGCAAGTGGCTACGGAAATCGTGAATCTTGTAAAATATCGTCTGCCAAAAGCTTACAATCAACCGCAGAGTAACATCCAGGTGCTTACCCCGATGCAGAGAAGCGTGGTAGGTGCAGCCAATCTGAACATGATGCTGCAGCAGGCACTCAACACATCCAATCTGGGAATCAGCCGTGGCGGAACCACCTACAAACTGGGCGACCGCGTAATGCAGATTAGAAATAATTACGACAAGAATGTATTCAATGGCGACATCGGAACCATAGAGAAGGTGAATATGGAAGATCGCACCATCTCCGTGAGTTTCGAGGACCATTCAGCTGAATACGAGGCAGCGGAGCTGGATGAGTTGACGTTGGCCTACGCCACCACCATACACAAGAGTCAGGGTTCAGAATATCCCATCGTGGTCATCCCTATCCTGATGACTCATTTCGTAATGCTTCAGCGCAACCTCATCTACACCGGAATCACGAGAGCCAAGAAAATCTGCGTGCTCATCGGTCAGCCCAAAGCCCTCGCCTATGCTGTAAGAAATCTGACTGTGAGCAGCAGAAACACGAAATTGAAAGAACGGTTGCGTGGCGAGATTGAGGCGGCAACCAATTCTTCTCCACTCCACTTCAGCAAGCCGTATGTTTTGCCTGAAGAGAATCAGCCAATGATGGCTGCTGAACCAGGAATCAAAAGAAAGGAATAGTGGTCTTGTCGGCATTGTACTTTACGGTAACCGTCTGATCCGGAACACTGGTCTCGATATTCTTGATTCCTTTCTCAAAACGGAGATTGTTCTTGATTTTGTTTTCACAAGCCGCACAGTGCATCTGAGGGGTAGTTGTGAAAAACACAGTCTTGATTTCTCGAAAAACAAGGCTAATTTCGCACAATTCGAGGGAAATCATTGAAGTTTTTTATTATACTGGCTTATAATTCAGAAATTTTATCTAAATTTGCAGAAGCAAAAAAAAAATCTGATGAAACATATAAAGACTGCATTGATAGGATTCGGGTATCGTGGCAAACAATTGCTGCGGCTGTTACGCACGATTGAAAACTTTGAGATTGTCGGTATCGCCGACATCAACGGCTGCGGGGATTCGGAATCTCCGGGCGCTTCCTTCTATCAGGGCGAGGAAGCCTACAAGATGATGCTCGACGAGCAACAGCCCAATCTGGTTTTCATCACCACCCCCTGGCACCTCCACATCACCCACGCCACAGAATGCATACTGCGAAACTGCCATGTGGCTCTCGAAATCAAAGGCGGACTCTGCCAAGATGAATATGCCCCGCTACAAGAAATCGCCCAACAGAAAGGAGTAAAGGTTTTTCCGCTGGAGAACACCCTCTTCATGCGAGAAATCCTTGCTGTAAAAAGAATGGTGGATGAAGGAGCACTTGGAGAAATCATCTATATGAGAGGCGGTTACCGCCACGACCTGCGCAAGCTGCTGCTCGATGACAATGGGGTACTGGGTGGACGAAAAGGTACGGAAAGCGTGTGGAGAAGCCGTTTCTACTCGCACCACAACGCCGACATCTATCCCACCCATGGACTCGGTCCGCTCTGCATGATTCTGGGCATCGGGAAAACAGACCATCTCGCCTGGCTTACATCCTTCGCCACCAAGGCTGTGGGACTTCGCCAGCACATGTCAGAAGATGATAATACTCCCATCACCCTGGGCGACATCATCTCTACGCAGATTGAAACCCAGGGCGGAACGCTCATCTCACTCACTCATGACACGACCCTGCCTCGCCCAAGAAGCCTCGACTTTGAGGTGCAGGGTTCGCTGGGCATCTGGGACGGCGTGAACCGACGCATCTACCTGGAAAAAATGAATACCGAAACCTGGGTAGCAGACGGCGCTATCCTGAGCCAATACGAAAGCCGTGAATGGCAACTCTGGGGCAAGGATGCCCTGAAGCACGACAGCCATCACCAGGGAATGGATTATATCATGCTGAAAAGCGTTGCAGCCGATATATTGGCTGGTGCCCAGCATCCAGCAGAAACGAAGGAAAGTGTACAGCATCCAGCAGAAACGATAGCTGAAATCCACTATCCCGCCACGCTGAACGATCTCGCCCTTTGGACTTCCGTAACCCTTCTATCGGAAATTTCCATCAGGGAGCATTGCCGTGTAGCATTCGGAAATATCAAAAATATCGGAGATAACGAATAATCGGAAATATCTGAGATAACGAATATATCGGAAAGAAAATTGATTTAGAATATAATATAAAATAAGTATTAAGAACAAAAGAAAAATATGATTACAGTTGATGGATTGACCGTAGAATTCGGCGGCACCACCCTATTCAAAGACATTTCCTTTCAGATTAACGAGAAGGACCGTATTGCCCTGATGGGCAAGAATGGAGCAGGTAAAAGTACCCTGCTCAAAATCATCGCTGGCGTGAGAAATGCCACACGAGGCTCGGTGTCGGCACCGAAAGACTGCGTCATCGCCTACCTGCCTCAGCACCTGATGACCGAAGACGGACGCACCGTGTTCGAGGAAACCTGCCAGGCCTTCGCACATCTGCATGAGATGCAGGCTGAAATAGACCGCATCAACAACGAGCTAACTACCCGCACCGATTACGATAGCGACGACTATATGCAGCTCATCGAAAAAGTATCTTCTCTGTCTGAAAAATTCTATGCCATCGACATGACCCACTTCGAGGAAGACGTAGAGAAAACGCTGCTCGGACTGGGCTTCGAACGCTCCGACTTCAACCGCCCTACCAGCGAGTTTTCGGGAGGTTGGCGCATGCGTATCGAGCTTGCCAAACTGCTGCTGAAATCGCCAGACGTGCTGCTCCTGGATGAGCCTACCAACCACCTCGACATCGAATCTATCGGATGGCTCGAAGACTTCATCATCAACAGTTCGAAAGCGGTGGTAGTGATCAGTCACGACCGAAAATTCGTAGATGACATTACAACAAGAACCATCGAGGTTACCATGGGCAGAATCTACGACTACAAGGCTACCTACAGCCAGTATCTGGAACTGCGCAAGGAGCGCCGCGAACAGCAGATGAAGAAATATGAGGAACAGCAGAAGATGATTGCCGAGACCAAGGACTTCATCGAGCGATTCAAGGGTACGTATTCGAAGACATTCCAGGTGCAGAGCCGCGTGAAGATGCTCGAAAAGCTGGAACTGATCGAGGTGGACGAGGAGGATACCAGCCGACTGAGACTGAAGTTTCCTCCAAGTCCGAGAAGCGGAGCCTATCCGGTTCAGATGAGTGACGTGGCAATGGCATTTGATGACAAGCAGATATTCAGCGGCGTGAATCTTACCGTGGAGCGTGGCGACAAGATTGCCTTCGTGGGAAGAAACGGTGAGGGTAAATCTACGCTCGTAAAATGCATTATGGGTCAGCTTCAGAACGAGGGTAAACTGGAGTTGGGCCACAATGTTCAGATAGGCTATTTTGCTCAGAACCAGGCGTCTTTGCTCGATGGAGAGCTTACTGTGTTCCAGACCATTGATGATGTAGCAAAGGGAGAAATCAGAAATAAGATTCGCGATTTGCTGGGTGCATTCATGTTTGGCGGCGAGGATTCTACCAAGAAGGTGAAGGTATTGTCGGGAGGCGAGCGCACCCGTCTGGCTATCCTGAAGTTGCTGCTGGAGCCAGTGAATTTATTGATTCTCGATGAGCCTACCAACCACCTTGATTTGAAGACAAAGGATGTGTTGAAGCAGGCGCTGCTGGATTTCGACGGCACGCTGATTGTAGTGAGTCACGACCGAGACTTCCTGGATGGTCTGGTCAGCAAGGTGTACGAATTCGGCCATGGTCGCGTCCGCGAGCATCTCTGCGGAATCTACGAGTTCCTGGAAACAAAGAAAATGGAAAGCCTTCAGGAATTGGAGAAGAAATAAAATCTCAAAAGTTTTTTTACGTAAGAGGATGCTCCATTATTCATCGGATGAAGAAACCAAAAAGAGGGTGTGTCATAGACTTACGACACACCCTCTTGTATTTCAAATAATTTCTTTAAAAATATTTCTTTTTCTTCAATTCCAACTTCGGAATCTTGACTTTCTGACCAGGCTTCAACTGGGAAGTACCATTCAGAGCTTCAACGTAACATTCCATTCCTGGACCTAAGTACTTTTGGCTAAGCGACTTGATGGTTTGTCCTTCTCTTGCCGTAACAACCTCGGAAACACCAATGATACGATAGGCTCCGGTTCGAACACGGGCATCCTGGTCGTATTTGCTGCTTGCCTGGGCAGCATGCTTTTCAGTCTGCTTTCTGGCTTCTTCTTTTTTCTTGGCTTCTGCAAGTTTTTTAGCCTCCTGCTGCTTCTTGGTTTCTGCAAGTTTCTTTGCATCAACCTGCCTTTTCGCATCAGCCAAATTCTTCGCATCGGCGAGTTTCTTGACTTCCAAATTCTTCTTAGCCTCAGCCGATTTTACATCAATCGATTGCTTATCAACCGCCGCATCCATATTCTGCTCGGCATTTTCGGCTTTCTTGACGGCTTCGCTTGCCTGCGCCATTCTTACACTATCCTCGATAGCCTTCTTGCGAAGAATTTCTTCCTGCGTTGGGGCAGACTTGGCTGGTGCCTTCTTCTCTGTCGGAACCTGCTGGTAATTATCCAACTGCAGAGCGAGATGATCACGCTGGGCAGCCATCTTGCCATAATTAAAAGCAAACCAACCAAAGCCTACTATCATAGCCAGGAATACTACGCTCGCAGCAACAACTAGAGAACGAGGCAAAACAACATGACGCTTATCGGTTACCTCATCTGAAGAAGGAGTTTCCTCATCTGAAGAAGCTTCCTCTTCAATAGGAGTTTCTGTAAAGTTTTCCTTATCAGAAGGAACTTTCTCTACAATAGGAGTTTCTGTAATAGAGTTATCCTCACCAGAAGGAACTTTCTCTGCAATAGGAGTTTCCTCTGTTAATGTCGATTCATTTTCTTCATCAGAAACAACAGACTCAACTTCATTCTGAGCTGGAACTTCAGATTCCTTTGTTTCCAATTCAGAAGTTGCAGATTCAGATTCTACCGGTTCAGATACTGCAGGTTTAAATACAGCAGGTTCTGTCGCTGCAGGTTCTGATTCTTCCGGTTTTTTTTCTTCCGGTTCAGCAACATTTTCCTGAGACAATCTCTCTCCTATCACAATCATTTCATCGCTAACAGGAGCATCGTTTTCTTCATCCAAGAAATCTATCACACCACTTGTTGCAGGAGAATCCTGTTCAACGAAAGAATCCAAGGAAGAATTATCTGAATCAGGAACACACTCTAACGTAGAATCGAATACAGAACCGTCCTCTTCAGCATTTTCAAATTTTCTGTCGATTTCATCGAAATCCACACCATCATTCACCACAACGGTCTCAAACTGGGCGAAAGGCTTGTTCACAATCTCCTTCAGAATATTATCGGGCGTGAAGGAAATCTTGTCACGGCCCTCGATGATGATACGCTCGCCCGTGTTCACATCCACGCTTTCACGATCCTTCACCGCCATTACCTTGAAAGTACCAAGCCACTTCATCTTCACGAGCTTATCAGACTGAAGCCCCTCGTTGGCAACATCAAACATCTTTCTGATAAACAATTCGGCATCCTGCAGACTGATTCCCGACTTCTCTACCAGGCGCTGCGCCAAGTCGCTTAAACTAATCTTACTCATAGTCTTCACCTCCATTCTTCAGTTTTTCCTTGACACTGGCCACAGGGCGAAAGCCGAGTACGAGCTTAGGCGGAACAAGCTGGCGCTTCTTGGTTGTAGGATTAACAACCACACGCTCCAAGCGCTTCTTTACCTCAAACGTACCAAAGTTGGGGATGGAGACAGCCTCACCATCCTCAAATTCAGCAATCATGGCATCTATCACCTTGCGCACCATCTTCTGGGTGTCGTCCTGTGAATAGCCAGTCTGCTGAGCAAGTTCTGCAATATACTCCTTGTTATTCATTCTGATGTCAAAATATTACCTCCCATATTACTTTACCACTTCTCCGTAGAGATCAAACTCCTCGCTCTGGGTAATCTTCACATTGTAGAAGCAACCCACGCGCAGACGCTTCTCTCCTGCCTTAATCAGCACTTCAGGATCCACCTCTGGCGAGCAGAATTCGGTTCTTCCTATATAGTAATCACCCTCCTTGCGGTCGATAATCACCTTCAATATCTTGCCCACTTTCTCAGCCTCTACCTCTGCGCTGATTTCCTGCTGCAGAATCATCAGTTCGTCAAGACGGCGCTGCTTCACCTCGGCAGGAACATCATCCTCGTAGTTATTGGCACTGTAGGTACCCTCCTCCTCAGAATAAGCAAAGGCACCCATACGCTCAAATCGCTGAGTACGAACGAATTCGAGCAATTCATGGAAGTCTTCCTGAGTCTCACCAGGGAAACCTACCATAAGAGTGGTGCGGATATGAATGCCCGGCACACGCTCACGGATGGTCTTGAGCAGATCAATGGTTTCCTGCTTGCTCACGTGGCGATGCATTCTGTTGAGCATATTGTCGCTGATATGCTGCAGGGCGATGTCAAGATACTTACAAACGTTTGGCTTCTCGCGCATCACATCGAGCAAATCGAGCGGGAACTGGTTAGGATAAGCATAGTGCAGACGGATCCACTTCACACCCGGAATATCCGCCATACGACTAATGAGTTCGGTGATGTGATGCTTGCCGTCCAGGTCCACGCCGTAGTAGGTGAGCTCCTGGGCGATAATCTGGAATTCCTTCACACCATCGGCTACCAGTTGGCGCACCTCGTCGAGGATTTCATCCATCGGACGGGAAACGTGCTTGCCGGTGATGATAGGAATGGCGCAATACGCACAGCGGCGGTTGCAACCATCAGAAATCTTGATATAGGCATAATGATGAGGAGTCGTGAGATGGCGGGTTCCACTGCAAGCAGGCACATCAGCCTTGCCCAGTTCCTTGAGCAACTCCTTATAATTAAACTTACCATAAAACTTATCCACCTCGGGCATCTCTGCCTCCAGTTCCTTCTGGTAGCGCTGTGAGAGACAACCCATCACATAGAGTTTGCGGAGTCGTCCCTCTTCCTTAGCCTGGATGAACTCCAGAATGGTATCGATACTCTCCTGCTTGGCATCCTCGATAAAGCCGCAAGTATTGATGACGGCAATTTCACCCTGTGGGCGTTTCGGGTCATGAACGCAGTGGTAGCCATTGTCCTCGAAAAGCTTCATCAAGGTCTCACTATCCACCAGATTCTTGGAGCAACCCATGGTTACTATATCTATCTGATTTTTCTTCATTCTTATCCTACTTATCCTAATAATAATCTTAATCTAATTCTTTTCTCGACTATTTTACATCGAGCTTCATCTAATTCTTTTCTCAAAGTCTATAAGCACCTGTATTCTAGTGCTTAAATAGGGAGTCAACAAATTCAGACTTATTGAAGAGCTGGAGATCCTCCATGCCCTCGCCCAGTCCGATATACTTCACTGGCACCTTGAGCTGGTCGGAGATACCGATTACCACGCCCCCCTTAGCCGTACCATCGAGCTTGGTGATGGCGAGCGAAGAGATATTGGTAACGGCAGCAAACTGCTTAGCCTGCTCAAAAGCGTTCTGTCCGGTACTTCCATCCAGAACGAGCATCACCTCATCCGGAGCCTCAGGCATCACCTTCTTCATCACCTCCTTGATCTTCTTCAACTCATTCATCAGGTTCACCTTATTATGAAGGCGTCCGGCAGTGTCAATCAGCACCACGTCGGCACCGTTCGCCTTGGCGCTCTGCAGGGTATCGAAGGCCACGCTGGCAGGGTCAGAACCCATCTGCTGCTTCACCACTGGCACCCCTACTCGCTCGCCCCAAATGCAGATCTGCTCCACGGCAGCTGCACGGAAGGTGTCGGCTGCACCGAGATACACCTTCTTGCCAGCCTTTTTAAACTGATAGGCTAGCTTTCCTATGGTGGTAGTCTTGCCCACACCATTCACACCCACTACCAGAATCACGTATGGCTTATGATCGGAAGGCAAATCCCAGTTTTCATTGTCATCGGTATGATTTTCCTCTAGGAGGCTTGCAATCTCTTCTCTCAGGATTCTGTTGAGTTCTGAGGTAGAAACATACTTATCTCTTGCCACGCGCTCTTCGATACGACGGATGATCTTCACGGTAGTCTCCACACCTACATCGGATGTGATGAGCACCTCCTCCAAATCATCGAGCACGTCATCATCTACGGTTGACTTACCAGCCACCGCACGCGCCAATTTTCCAAACACGCTCTCCTTGGTCTTTTCGAGGCCTTTATCGAGAGTTTCCTTTTTTTTGTTGCTAAATAATCCGAATAATCCCATATTTATAGCTATATTTTTTTGCAAAGATACGAAAATATTTGAAACTAGGAGCGTTTTTCCTAAAAAATATTGTTAACTTAGCAAAAGAATGTATAAATAATCGCTTCCTTATAGAAATATATCAAGTTATTTTTATACCTTTGTATGTTAGAAGCGCCTCCGAGTTCTTAATACTCGGACGAGGAGGACAAGACATTAAACATTTAAACAACAATCATGAAAAAGATATTTATCTCAATACTGATGCTGATTCCTGCTCTCACCATGCAGGCGCAGAGTGTGCTTACCCCTGAGCAGCAGTTGGAAAAGGCGCAAAAAGAGTTGGAGGAAGCCAAGAAGGCCCTGGAAGCAGCCAAAGCTCAGGCAGAAGCTGCCAAGGTGAAGGCGGAAGCTGAAAAAGTAAAGGCGGAAGCCGAGAAAACGAAAGCGGAAGCTGAAAGATTGAAGGCTGAAGCTGAAAGAATGAAGCAGGAAGCAGAAAAGCTGAAGAAGAATACTGAGAATTCGGTGCCTGCTACAAAGCTGGTGCCTGCTACCAAGAAGGAGAATACTACCGAAACTTCAGAAGGTGCGGGATGGGTCGTGCCAACCATGACAGAGGAGGTAGAAGAGAAAAAGGTGGAAAAGACTGCCGAGGGCGTGGTGCTCAAGGAAGATCCGAAATACCTGGCGGGAGCCATCCAGCTCAATGCCGAGGGAAAAGTGGAATTTGTTCTCGACACCCAGGCAAGCGGAAAGAGTGCAGACGAAATCTACAACATCGTTTTCCAATATATGAGCAAGCTCATCAAGAATGAGCAAAACATCAACAGCCGCATCGCCCTGGTGAACAGAAACAACAAGAACGAGCAGATCATCGCCTGTATTATGGACGAATGGTTTGTCTTCAATCAGTCGTTCATCTCTCTCGACCGCACTGAGACCAAGTACCAGCTGGTGGCAACCATCAGCGACAACCATCTCCACCTCTCCATGACCCGAATCGTATTCAACTACGAGGAAGGCAGAAGTACCGGTTTCAAGGAGCCTGCAGAGAATGTGATCACCGACAAATATGCCTTGACCAAGAAGAAAAACGACTTGGCTAAGATCTACGGTAAGTTCCGCCGCGGAACCATCGACCGCAAGGACCAGATCTTCAATGATCTGACCAAACTTGTTAGAAAATAAAAATCATCTTATAAAATATGGATCAGACAAAAGATAACAATATAACAAACACCCCACAGAGCGAGGAAACCGCAAAGACTCAGCCACAGAGCGAGAGCCACGAGGCGTCTCAGACACAGCCACAAACCAGCTATGCCGTGCGCCCAAACCGTCGCCACCACAGAAGACTGGAGTATGCAGACAAGAGCAATATGCTCGTAGCCAGAAACTGGCTCAACATCGGATTCATGCTCTTCGCCATCGTAGGCGTCATCCTCTGGACACAGATGGACGACCGCACGATTGCCAATGTACTGCTGATCATCGGCGTAGTCTTGAAAATTGCCGAGGTTTGCATCCGACTATTCAAAAAATAAGAAAGGTTTGCATCCGACCATTCAAAATAGGCTTGCATCCGCTTATTCAATAAATAAGAAATGAAGAAAATATTATTCTCTACAATCCTAGCTTGTGCTGCAACTCTACCAGTTGCGGCACAACGCGATTTTACGGATTTCAACAATAACGAAGACTCACAGTTCCGCCCACAGACCGGCAACCGCATCAACACCGACTCGCTGGGCACTGACAAGGAGATTCCGAAGGGCATCAGAGTATGGACTGTGGATGAGAGATTTGGAGATACCCGGGCTGCCGTGGTGGACACCATGCAGGCAATGTACCAGAACACTACCTTCACCGAAGGACTGCGCGGAGAGTACAACACCCTGGGCAATATGGGTACCGCCCGCATCAACCGCATCTTCATCGACCGACGCAACACGCAGGGCAACTTCATCTTCACCGAGCCATACGACAACATCGTTACCCCGGTGAGTGACTTCCACTTCACCAACACCTACTCGCCTATCACCAACATCACGCTGAATAGCTGCGGTGACAGAACCAACGGTGAGGATGACTTCAAGGCAATCTTTGCAGTGAATGCCAACAAGCAGCTGGGTGGCGGATTCCGATTCGACTACAAATACGGTCGCGGCTACTACGATGCACAGAGCACGGCGCACTTCAAATATACGATGTGGACTTCTTATCTGGGCGACCGCTATCAGGCGCACTTCCTTTTCAGCACCAACCACCAGAAGGTGACGGAGAACGGAGGTATTACCAATGATGACTACATCAAGCATCCGGAGCTTTTCACCGAGAGTTTCGCCACCAACGAAATACCGACCGTGCTGCAGCAGAACTGGAATCGCAACGACAATCAACACATCTTCTTCACCCACCGCTACAATGTGGGCTTCAGCCGCAAGGTGAAGATGACCGAGGAAGAAATCAAGGCCAAGAAATTCGCCATGGAGTCAGCAAAGGACAATGCAGCCGAGGAAGCCAAGGAGGAGGCAAGAAAGAAAGCAAGGGAACAAGGCAGGGAGTTTGACGAAAAGGCTTTCGACAAAAACCAGAAGAAGCAGTTCTCAGGTCGCCCTACAGATGCAAAGATTGCCGGCGATGAACCTGCCAAGAACAACAAGGCAATAGTTGCAAACAAGGCAGCCCAGGACTTCAAGAGCGACAGCACTCGAATTGCAGTAAACAGCAAGGAAATGGCAGACAGTCTGCTCGCCGTAGAGAAGAAGAAAGCGCAAGACTCACTCTTCTTCAAGACTGAATATGTACCAGTTACAAGCTTCATCCACACTGTGCAGTTTGACAACTACAAGCGCATCTACCAAGCTTACCAGACTCCACAGGACTACTATCTCAAGGAGTACTACAATGCCGGCAAGTTTACAGGCGATTCTATCTACGATCAGACCCGTCACTGGCGCATCAAGAACACCGTGGCAATGGGAACGCTCGAGGGATTCAGCAAGTGGGCAAAGGCTGGTCTGAAAGCTTTCGCCAGCTATGACCTCCGCCACTACGAACTGCCGAATACCGAAGGCGGATTAGAGAAGTTCAATGAGCATGTTCTGAGCGTAGGCGGTCAGCTGAGTAAGACTCAGGGCAAGACCCTTCACTATAATGTCGTGGGCGAGGTAGGACTCACCGGAGTGGATGCCGGTACCTTTGCCATTGATGGAAGCGCAGACATCAACCTGCCATTCCTGGGTGACACCGTACAGGTAAGAGGCGATGCTTTCATCCATCACGAAACGCCATCGTTCTACTATCGCAAGTATCATGCCCGACATCTCTGGTGGGATGATGATCTGAGCAAGATTATCCATACCCGCATCATGGGAACTCTGAGATTCGGCAAGACTAACACCACGCTGCGTGTGGCTGTGGATGAAATCAAGAACTATACTTATTTCTCACAGCAATATACGATTACAGAAAATGGCCTGCGCACAGGCGTAATGGTGACCCCTATGCAGAGCGGCGATGCCATCAATCTGATTACAGCGCAGCTGCAGCAGGACTTCAAGTTCGGTATTTTCAACTGGCAGAACATGATTACCTACCAGCATACCAGCAGCAAGAGTGCCCTGCCAGTGCCAGACCTCAACGTATATACCAACCTCTTCATCAAGTTCAAGGTGGTAAAGGTACTGAATATCGAGTTGGGTGCTGATGCCAGATACTTCACCAGCTACGAGGCTCCGGACTATTCTCCTTACATCGGTCAATATACCGTGCAGGGCAACGGCGAGAAGAACGTGAAGGTGGGCAACTACCCTATCGTCAATGCCTACGCCAATGTTCACATCAAGCACACCCGCTTCTTCGTGATGATGAGCCATCTGAATGCAGGACAAGGCGACAAGAACTACTTCTTCACCCCTCACTATCCGATGAACCAGCGAGTTTTCAGAATGGGTGTAAGCTGGAACTTCTTCAACTAGGAAGCGAATCTTTTCCACAAGAGATTCTTCTGAAACAAAATAGAAGCGAATCTTTTCTTAATGAATAACAACAAGGAGCGAGGTTCCCCAAAAACCTCGCTCCTTATAATTTAAAAGCAACAATATGATGATAAAGACAAATTCTATCAAAGCATGGTTTCTCGCCGCCCGCCCCGTCACCCTTTCGGCAGCGGCAGTACCGGTGATGCTAGGAGTAGCCCTGGCATACAAGGATTCCAACGCCCACAGCCAATGGGTTCCAGCCCTGCTCTGTCTGCTCTTTGCTTGGGTAATGCAGATAGACTCAAATCTGGTAAACGACTTCTTTGACTTCAAGCATGGCAACGACGACGAAACCCGATTGGGGCCAAAGAGAGCCTGCGCCGAAGGCTGGATTACCATGAAAGCCATGAAATGGGGCATCATCTTCACCACCCTTCTAGGCTGCATCATCGGTCTGCCCCTCGCCTTTTACGGCGGAAAGGAGATGATCATCGTGGGTATCTGCTGCGTACTCTTCTGCTTCCTCTATACCACCAAGCTGAGCTATCTGGGATTGGGCGACCTGCTGGTACTTCTCTTTTTCGGCATCGTGCCAGTCTGCTGCACCTATTATCTGGTAATGCCTGAAGGAATGCAGACTGTATCAACGGAAGCCATACTTACCTCCATCGCCTGCGGACTGGTAGTAGATACGCTGCTCATTCTAAACAACTATCGCGACTACGACAACGACATCAAGGCGGGCAAGAAGACACTGATCGTTCACATCGGCAAGAAAAACGGCGAGCGTCTCTACTGCGCACTGGGCAACATCGGTATCCTCATCATGATTGGAATCAACATCTATGGTGCACTTGCCTACGATGCAGATACTAAGTTTTTGCCTTTCGCCGCCACATATCTCGTGGTGCACAACCGAACATTCGCCAAGATGAGGAAGATAGGAGAAGGCAGAATGCTGAACAAGGTACTGGGCTACACGGCTCTCAACATCTTTACCTTTGGTATGATCTCTACCTTCATCATCCTTGGAATGATGTGGTAATCCCAGAGATACCCGCCCCCTCTGGAATGGCATGAGAAGATTCTAGAATGAGAAGATAACATTCAGGAATAATAATTATATAATGTACGCGCGTACATTATATATATAAAAGAAGAAAAAGAATGAAGCAACAAGTAAATCTCGAAATCATGCAGTTTGTGGAAACACAGATTCTGCCCAAATATACAGAATTTGGCGAGAGCCACGGATTGCGCCACGTAACCCGTGTCATCAAAAACGCCATGAAACTCGTACCTGTAACAGGTGCCGACATCGACATGGTTTATATCGTTGCCGCCTACCACGACCTGGGAATGAGCGGTCCGCGCGCCATCCACCACCTCACCAGTGGCAAAATCCTCCAGGCTGATGCCAGACTGAAGCGCTGGTTCACTCCCGAGCAGATTAAAATCATGAAAGAAGCCGTGGAGGATCACCGCGCCTCCTCCAGTCGCCAGCCCCGAAGCATCTACGGCAAGATAGTAGCCGAAGCCGACCGCGACATCGATATTCACGAAATCTTTCTTCGTGCCATCGAATACGGAGAGGAGAACTATCCCGGAAAAGGAAAGGAAGAGCAATGGCAGCGGTTCGCCGACCACATGGACGAGAAATATTCCCGCAACGGCTACATCAAGCTCTGGATTCCTAACTCACCCAATGAGAAGGCTCTGAAAGAGCTGCGGAATATCATTGAAGACAAGACAGAACTCAGGAAATATTTCGAAGAAATATACGAAGAGCTCAGGAAAAAGAAGTCTTGACCCTTGAGAGAAACAAGGAAAAGGGAGTTCTGACTTTTGATAAAGAAGATTTTTCGAAAAAATCAGCAGAAAGATTTGGTAGTTTCAAAAGATTGCATTATCTTTGCAGTATAGAAAATCCAAAGACTTCTATCAATAGATGATAGCCTATGCTATGTCTATTCGACAAAGATATAAGGGTCGTGTCGGTTCGATCGGGATACTCATCAAATTACACTTATGAAACCGAGAAGACTTCTCTTGCCTATGGCGGGCCACATAAACTGACATGTCAACTAAGCTGCAAAGCCGGTGGATTACAAAAGCGGAGAGCTCTCAAATGTTTATGACATTCGGAGTTTCATCACATCATCGAGCGACCCTTTCCTACAGGAGGCAGATTTCCAATAATTGGTAAATCTGCCTCCTTTTTTGTTGACAAAGTCAGCTTATCCCCTATAATTCCTCCCAAAAACAAGAAAAATCAAGAAAATATGCATATTTCTTGAAAAAAGTTGCAGAAAAATTTGGTGGAACAAAAAAAATGTAGTATCTTTGCACCCGCATTTGAGAACGATGCTTGTTGATTTGGCAACAATATCCGATTGGAAGGTTGGGTGAGTGGCTGAAACCACCAGTTTGCTAAACTGACGTGCGGGATTACCGTACCGGGGGTTCGAATCCCCCACCTTCCGCAAGCGGAGTTCAAGATTGCATCGTTGGTCGATTCATCTAATGGTTAGGATACAAGATTCTCAATCTTGGCATAGGG
>OGEX01000137.1_pt1 | contig 22555 bp, 16 predicted proteins | sample 1570791 | NCBI WGS metagenome assembly OGEX01 (sample SAMEA2582023, study PRJEB24529) | metagenome | biome: Human gut stool | place: China | collected 2011
CAATATGCAACTCTGCCATACGTGTGAGGTCAAGTTTCTTGTAGTTGATTTTTCCGTCAAGTGTCTTGGGACGTCCAGGCTTATTGGAACGAGGTCCCGTATACACATAATATAGGCTCGCAGTATCCCTGAAGCGGCTGACAAGATGGAAACCGCACTCTTTGATTCCGTCCACAAACGGACGGATAGAGAAGAAAGCGTCAGCGACAACAATATCGGTGACCTTCAACAAATCCTTCTTATAACGCTTGATGACCGCTATGTAATGTTGCACGAGAGTCATGTTACGCATTTTCAATTCTCCAGTAGATGGAGTCTGATGGGCGCGCAGCATCATGCAACTGTTGGCATGGACATCGACAAGTGCAAGCCCCATGATTTCAAGCCCATGCTTCATGGAACTTGCACAACCGGACCAGAAAGTACCGATATGCGGAGTCTTCTTACCCGACTTGCTGATGTAGCTCGGATCGATGGCTATAGCCAATAGACCATCCATATTCAAGTAACGTCGGCATAGGGCAAGGTTGAACTTCACCCAGTCTATGCATTTAGCACGACCACGGTTGAAGTTCGTTCTGTAGGTCTGCTCACAATGGGTGCCGTAACGCTCCATTTGAGTGAAATTTATCTTTCTTTGTATCGTCATGTACAATAAAAGTATTTCCAAGAGTAGACTCTCGAAAGTTTTGCTTAACTTTGCAGATGAACTTTTGATAGCATCTCTGCATATTTCCGTATATTGGTTGAGTGGTTCTGATGTCATATAACTTTGAGCTTAGAGAACTATAAAGTTACTGATAATCAGCCACTTAACCAAATTTTATTAGTTATATTACGTTAATTAACTCTCTCATTTTCAATCGATTACATAAGAATTAACAGAGTATTGTTATGAAGTACTTTCCTGCTCGTATCAAGAATGTTGGTGAGGATGCAGTTGCTGCTCGTAAACTTGTATGGGCATTCAAGGATGCTAGAGACAACGCATTCGAGAAAGTGGCAGAACTAGCTGCAGAACATCTTGTAAAGACGTATGGAGACAGATTAAAGAAAATGGCTTTTGTTTGTGTTCCTACAAGCAAGAGAGAAGATTATTCTACACGTTTTCGAGCATTTTGCAAGCGTGTCAGTGAGTTGTCCGGTATAGAGAATGGCTTTTCTCATGTTGTAGTTATGCAGAGCAGAAAGGCAGTACATGAACATTGCAGAGGAAAGAAGAAAGAGGAAATTAGACCTCAGATAATAGATTTCGATATACCATTCTTCAAAGATAAAGAGGTTTGCGTATTTGATGATGTGGTAACTACCGGCAAAAGTTACGCTCGATTTGCCAATCTTCTAGAGGAGAATGGAGCAAATGTAGTAGGGGGAATGTTTTTAGGTAAGACTTTTTATAAATACAAATAACGTAAGGTATGAACTATAATATGAATGAAACTATGGCTTTTACGGGGCATCGGTCGATAGCCCCATCAAAAGCCGGTCAGATAAGAAAGAATGTGAGAAAGCAGATAAAAGAGTTATATATCAAAGGTATAAGATTTTATCTTTGCGGGATGGCTCTAGGTTTTGATATGTTGGCTGCCGAGGAAGTATTATCCTTAAAGGAAACACTTCCAAGTCTTAAACTCATAGCGGTAGTACCTTTCACGAATCAGAGTAACCGGTGGAACCATCGAGACCAAGAACGTTACAGAAAGATTTTGGAATCGGCAGATGAAACGATAGTTTTGAGTGACGTTTATTTCTCCGGATGCTATTTGGCTCGCAATGATTACATGATTTCGCACTCTGTTGGTGTGGTTGCTTATTTCGATGGCACGCCTAAGGGTGGTACTTTTTACACTATCAGAAAGGCTAGAGGAAAAGAAAAAAACATATTGAATCTGTTTACCTAAAAAGAAGAAGGAGTATATCTGTATGAGGTATGCTCCTTTTTTATATCAAAAGCAGTATCCAAAATCTGTTGCGAAGATTTAGGGTGCTGCAGTTTTTATATCTATATGTTTTTAATTAACTGCTTTATAACTAGTAATATATTTGTTTTGTCTAGGTTTTGCAAACGTTAATTTCAAAGGTATATCAAATCGAGGCTCTTTATTATGCCTAGATTTTATACTTTTGCAGCGTTTTAATATTAATCGAAAATCATATGAAGATAAAAAATCACGTTTTGTGTATGATGGCTATAGCATCTCTTCTGGTCAGCTGCAATAGCCATCCGAAGTTTGAAACATCGGTAGATGCTGTAGAAGGTTGCAAGAAGGAGCTTGCAGCCTTGAAGGGAGAAAAGGAAATGTCGATTGAACAGCTTACAAAAGCCACCTCGTCTTGGCTGGAAACGCAAGATTCGGCTTACAGCGTTTTCTCCCGTGACACTTCTATTAATTTACGAAGTCCGGTGGCTTTGGCATTTTTTGTGGTCTCGGACTCTATCCGTGGAGAGTTGAAGCGATTGGCTTTTTCACAACCTCGAAGCTTAAACGATGTGATGTATCTCGAGCTCAATACCGCCACATCCAGCGAGAAAATCGAAAAAGCAGATGCCTACAAAGAGGCTATCTCCTTTTTCGAGCGTTTGGATAAACAGGATGTTTTTCCAACCCTCAAAGAAACTCTTCGCGCCTATTATTATCTTTTAAGCAAAGCTAAGCCATTTCGAACGGAAGAGCAACTGATTGAGTTTATATCTAAGGAAGACAAATGTTTCCGCTCTCTGATGACGCATTTGAGCGAGGTTTCCAATGAGCACCTTCAGCAGCTCACTGATGCCACTTCAAAGGTATATGATGGTTTATATGATTCCGTCGGGAAGAAAGCGGATGATGTGAACGACCGTACCATGCTGTTCCTCACCATGCGCTTCAACCGTAGAATTATCCAGAATGCAGCAGCATGCAAAGAAGATATTGAAAGCGGTAAGAAACTCGATAGAACACAGAGAGCCAATTACCGATGGATACTCATTCAGCCTTTCATGGCTATAGATGATTATTCCACATCTGCTCTCACGAAAGAGCAGAAAAAGGAACTTCTCGAAATATCCAAATATATTCCTTCTCTTCTGTCTAAACTAGATTTGCAGAAGCAATCCAAAGAAGAGGAAGATAAATTTACTGAAGTTCTCTCCCAATATTTCTTGAAATCATATTTATCAACAACTTTATAGCACATATTATGAATATTTTAGTAGATTACAACCAGCTTGAAAATGAAGTTTTGAAAGATTCTATCTCAGATTTCCTCTCAGAAATGAGAGAAAATCTACCAGAGGTATTCAACTCCTTAGAGATGAAAACAGTGTTGCACGGCAATTATGCTGAGGTTTATTTCCAACTCTGTTCACAAGCCATGATAGAGGAACTGACAGATGACCTGGCAAGGAAGCTCGGATGCCATGTCCTATATGCCGTGAAGGAAGGTGAAGGCAAGGATTATAAGGTAGTCGCTTATTCTATGCCTGTAGAGAATAGGATGTATATCATCTATATCTCTTCCTGGCTGTATGGTGTAGTGGATTCCATGACCGTTCATTTCTATGACAGCATGGAAAACATGTATAGGCAGATTACCAAGGAGTATACTTCTGCTCCAAAGCAGTGCTTTATCCTGGAGAAAGAGAAGTTCTCTGAGGTACTAAGAAATTTCTATTAAAAGTCGGGTGTTATGTTTATATTATCATTAAAAGTAATTTTGGCGTTTGTATTAACTGCCATTCCGTTTGCTTATCATGCCTGGGTTCAACCCAATCAGGACAGATCACCTATTCTGAGAAATCTGTCAACAGCAGTGATGGCATGTTTGCCAAAGATTCGTGGAGTGGTGAAGAAAGCAAGATCATTTCTTTCGTGGTACTACGACAAAATGAAAACCAGTATGAGTGCAAGAAAACTTTTTACACTGGTTTTGGTGATGGTTCTTCTGGCTGTTCAGTATGTTGATTACGAAACAACCCTCTATGCAATTAGAACAAATCACTTGATTGGAGAATGCTCTTCATTTTTGGAAATGAATAAAGCTGAGGGAATCAGTTGTCTTTGGAATGTGTGGGAGAAAAATCTGTTTTTTCTCCCATCGCAAACTCCCTACAATATAATAACAATAAATCTGTTATGTACCTTTCTGCTTTTCAACTATCGTATAGCTGAGAATGTTCTTACTTGTTTGAATCAGAAGAAAGTTATATTTTCATTGTCGGCAGCAGTTTCTGTTGCTCTCATCCTAATAGATGGAAGGCTCCTGATTGGTTCTGAATGCTTATACATTCTTTTGGGCGCAGGAGCCATTTTTCCAAAGTCCGTAGGACATGGACAGGATGGCTCAAAAGAATCTCTCAGACACATTGTAAGGGAGCTTCGAGAATGGAAAGAGATTTCCCGAAAGGCTGCTTAGCTTTTGCTACAGTCTTGTCATTGAATTAGTTTAAATTATAGATTGTAAATATAGAATCATTCATATGATACTTGAAAATAAAAAAACAAGAGACATTGGTGATGCAAAAATCGTTCAAAAGTCCATGAATGGAACAACGAAATCAGCCGAAAGGAAATACTCAATATATATTCCTTTTGAGCTAATGGACTTTTTAGGCAATGATCTTATGATAGTGAGTCCAAAGCGTTTTTCGAAAATCAAGGCTTTCCGATATTTGCTGTCCCGGCATATTGATGGCCTTGAAAATGGAGAACTGAAACGCAACTACATTTCTCAACTTAGCAAAGACTGGAAATGGACTCGTCAGACAGTAATCTCATTTTTAAGATCTCTCCAAGAGATGAATGTAATCGATATCAAACTCATTCTTCGGGCAAAAATGGTCTCCATTAATCCGACCATTGTAGTCGCTAATCTTAGCAAAGAAGAACTTGACAAGATGGCTCAGTTATCGCTTACTCAGTTTTCCTCAGCCTCGTCACATATCTCTTCTAGAGAAACAAAGTAAATCAGCAAGTAGAAATAGTAACAATCGTAAAGTAAGGTTCTTTTACAAATGCGCTTGCGCATGAGAGGGAAGTTTTTCACGTCTTTAGTAGCCTAATACTAAGTTCCGTCCGGAACTTATAAATCCCCCAAAAACGATAAGTAAATCGTTTTGACATTCGTGCGGCAAGCCGTGGGGTATTAGGCTCAGGGAAAACTTCCCTAAGAACCCTTCTTTAAAAAATCAGCAACATGAGTGGACCAAAGAATGTTATAGATATGAGACCTGGAAAAGGTTTCACTACATCACAGAGCAATGAGCATCTAAGACGGATGGCTGACAAAGAATCAGCAAAGAAAGCTCAATGGAATTATGACCCTTCGAGAGAACGTCTCAACTTTGAAATAGGGAAGGGTGGAGTAGTTAAAGAGGTTGATAAGACAAAATCAATTCCACAAAGAATTAAGGAGAATCTTGAAGCACGTGGAATTAAAGATCCCAACATACCTTTAATAAATCAAGGGAAGGATCCGTATTACCGCACCGTTGCAAACTTCATTTTGGGTGGCAACCGAGAAGTAATGAGAAATCTGGCTTTTGGAAATCAGAAGGTGGATTGGGAGCATGGAGCTGACAATTCAGACTTGAAGAGAATGCCGGAAATTGAGGCATGGGCAAAAGATGCTTATGCCTTCATGTGTAAAAAATATGGAGAGCAAAATGTTGCTGCTTTTGTCGTTCATCTGGACGAAACGAATCCACATTGCCATTGTACAGTCCTGCCGATAACAAAGAAAAATAAGTTTTCCTTTTTCGGTGTTTTTTTGAAAGGTAATAATACTAAGGATGCTCTTTCAGAATATATGGATAGCCTTCACACCGAATATGCTGAAGAGGTTGGAATGAAGTATGGTATGGAGAGAGGGGATAGCATCAAGGAGACAGGAGCCGTTCATCGTACCACAGAAGAGTATCGCAGGAAACTCTGGAAGGATGCTCAGGAGAAGGAAGAAGAGGTTCGAGAAAACACCAGAACCATCGAACAGCAAAATTCAACGATTACCAATCAGCGTGGTATTATTGCATCACTCAGCAGGGAAATCAAGCATTCTGCAGCTCGTCTGAAGGCATTGGCTACGATGATCAAGAATCTTGAAACTCATAAGGCTGACCTGGAATATGAGGTTGAAAAACTTAATAAAGACCTTACTACAGGAAAGATTTCTAAGGAAGAAGCAGACCGCAAGCTGTCACAAATCAATGCCGAAATCAAGAAAACGGAAGAGAAAATTCTTGACAAGACTGATAAGCTGAAAATTGCAGAAAGCAAACTCCATGATGCAGAACAGCGCAAGGCAGAATTGGAAGCGAAAGTCCATGAAGCCGAAGAAAAGAGAAGTTCAGAAGAGCAGAAGACTGCTTTGGCTGTTGAAAAAACGGCTAGGGCAGAAGGCAGATATCAGGAGATTAGAGCCAAATATAAGGAGGTCGCTCCGGCTGTAAATGTTCAAGTAATTCATGAAATGGAAACCCTAGGATACCATTCTGCGGCTTTTGACATGAAGAACAGACTTTCCAAATACAACGCTCTAAAAGACTCACTTTCGTATGAACAGAGAGAGTTTTTGGATAAGATGATGGACGATATTTTCGATGGTTCTGTTATTGTTAGTATGGCAGAAAATGCTGCTTCGATTTGTTCAATCGCAGCTTCATTGTACTTGGGATATCTTGATAATGCTACAAGAATAGCACAAAGTTGTGGCGGTGGCGGTGGACCAGGAACAGGATGGGGAAAGCGTGATGATGAGGATGATTTTGCCTTCAGAAGAAGGTGCTTCGGGATGGCAATGAAAATGATGAGACCTGGACATCAGCAACGCCGAAAACGTTAGTTAATGCTACTATTATAGGTGGAGCCAAGAAGTCCCAAAATACTTCTTGAAAAGATAGGGAAATATGCACTTTCTATAATAGAAAAACATGGAATAAATGTATGATAGTTGCTCATTTTGAATGTAATTGTGCATAAAAGTTGCATTTTAATTGGTAAAAAATGTCGGTTTATATATTATTAATAATATAAATTCTTAAATTTGCCACGTTTTTTGTAATTTTACACCCAAAAAAGTTAAATCAAAGCAATATTTTGCTTATAAAATGAGAAAATATGAAATGTATTAAAGTTAGAATAGACCAATTGGGAAGAATCCGGGATTCTGAAATCCTGGTATCTCCTCTTATGGTGTTTTCTGGAGAATCTGGATTGGGTAAAAGTTACTTGGCTTTATTGTGCCATTACTTTTTCGAATTGTTGATTAATACCAGCAGACTTAATCATTTCTTTGTAGATAACAATATTGATTTTAATATTCTATCTAAGGATTTTAAAGATGTTGGTACTGCTCTGGAAATAAAAAAACAGGATTTGGAAACATGGATGGCAAAGGATGCTATTCTTTATCTCCGCTATATGTTGGGATATGATGGAATTTCTGGTCAGATAGAGATAACACTTCCTGAAAGTGTTCCTGATACAATGGCTTTTACCTATAAAAATGAGCTAACAGGTTTAGTTGATAAAGAGGAGATTTATACAATATTGTCTCTGGGAAATCTGAGATTCAGAATCCAGGAAAAAACACAATTTGATGAGTCTCCATTTGCTTTCCTGTTGCGTTTTGTATTGATTGATTACATCTTTGGCAATTACCAAAAGTTGGATAGTACATTCGTTTTGCCACCATCACGTGGTCCTATCTTGACAGAACAAATCATACCTACTACAGGTATGTATTCCGAGTTCCTTAGCGATATGGCTGGACTCAATCGTATAAAACCAAGACCTGATACTGCATCAGAAATAGTCTTGAAGTTGTTTAGAACGATTTTGGAAGGAGAAGTAGACAAAGAAGAAACAACTTACATTTATACTACAAATGACGCTTCAATGCCTGTGTCTGCAGCAGCAGCTTCTATTCGTGAAATAGCTCCACTGCAAATTTTGGCAAAGAAACAGGATGTTAGCAGATGTGCAATCTTAGTGGAAGAACCTGAAGCTCATCTTCATCCACTCAAGCAACGTATGATGGCTGATATTATCGGTGCTCTTAGTCATAATGGGGCTATAATGCAAATAACTACTCATAGTGATTATTTCCTAAGGAGATTGAACGAGTTGATAATGTTTGCAAAAGCAAAAAAGACTACGGATGATCCAGATAAGCTTAGAACTCTTTCAGAGAAAGTGAATATTGTTGAGGATATGTCAATAGATGAGTCTATTATAGGCGCTTATTTGTTGCGAAAGCAAGCTGATAACACGTCAATTGCTGTAAAGCAAGACATAAGTAATGGTATTCCATTTGCTGCATTTAGAGATGCGATTTTGGACAACATGAATTATCAAGATATTTTAGGAGATTATTTACAAGATGTCACTGAGTAAAACATTTACAACAATATTCGATAAAGCCATAAGTAATGGGCATGCTCATGAATATAATAACAAATGGGTCGTTGAAGAACATGGACAAAGTGCTACCATGACCCATTTGGAAGTGACTGCCGATGGTAAGTTTTTGGGATTTGACCAGAGCTTGGTTAAAGGGGTAAAAGACACTACTTCCAAGATGTCTTCTAAATTGGACGATAAAGATTGTGATGGTATCGCTTTTCTAAATGACAATTCTAAGAAGGAACACCTTGTGTTTGCAGAATTAAAATCGGGCTTTGATGTTCAAAAAATCACAGGTGCTTTCCATCAGATTACAATGTCGTTTATCAAAATGCATGCTTGGCTATCACTATGCAAGGATTACAACTTAAGTGAAATAAAAGTTCACTTTATTACAGCCTGTAAGTGTTGCAAGGATAAAAATCAAGAAGATAGTGTCAGACTTCGTATTTCTCAAGCCCAACAACTTGGCAAAGACACGTTTGAAACTAAGTTCTTGAAACCATTACTGGATAACCATAATATCAAAGTTAAGTTATCAAGTTTTGGTGATATTCAGAAACTTCCATTCCATGATTGTATATCAGAAAAGGAAGTCAATATGTATCTACAGTTGACAGAGAATTTTCCTGATTCACAAACATCTCTTGCAATTTCTTAAAATAGTTATAACGTAAAACAGACCGACATGAACTCTTGTTCACATCGGTCTGTTTTTGTCACAGCCATCTACTTCTTTTATGCGTTTTTATCACAAGTGGAGTATAAGTAAATCCTTCTTGGGTCATTTTTAAGCCCTCGCCATCAAATTGAGTAATTTGAATCTCCGTATCATCCTTGATGTATTCACTTTCATAAAAGCATGCCAGAACAGAAAAATAAGTGAAGTCGTCTGTTCTTCTGCATATCTTGTACCATTGATCAGGCTCACTTTTCTCTATCAGATACTTATTATTAATGACACAGAGGTTGTCGTCTGCCACAATTTCCCATTGCCTTAATGGTCTGTTCTTAAGTCCAGGGATGTTTCTCACATAGCACCAGTCTCCTTCTTTCAAGATGTTCAGATAGCCACGTTTAAAAAGAACAGGTCTTGTATAATGTTTCCTACGTGTGACAGGATCAACCCAATAGCTTTCATTAACCTGTGCATCCTCCACATGCCAAATGCCGTCTTTCTCGATTGTTATCTTATCTTTCGCTGTTCCAAGATATTTCTTGATAGGATAGAGATCATCGACAGGATAATATTCATAATGTTTATATGAATTCTTAAGCTTTTCTAAGCTCTCCTTCCTTTCTTCTTTGTCTCTTTGGGCAAACTCAGCCAACTCCTCACGGGAATCTACTTTCTCCAGTTGGCTGCCGATGTTCTTCTGCACATAATATTGCTCATTCTCATCAATATACAGTCGTGAGTTGCCTTCTCCTTCTTTGTACAGATACACCTTATTTGGCTCATCCCAAGGAATAAACCTATGCTTCCAACTCAGTCCTGTTCCTACTTGCAGTTCCAAGGTCTTCACCGTCAGATAGGTCTTTTCATCAATATACTTCGATAGGATGCGAGGGTATAGCTTTTTGCCATCCTCTGTACTGAAGTCGATGCCCATCAGCTTCACACTTTGGGGCTTATTGGCAAACCACAACCTGTTCCGCAAGTCAATCCATTCCTTTCTACCTACTTTCTTTCTTATGTAGCAATAGGCAAAGCCATCGTTGGTCACTTCTATCTTCTTATATTGGCATTCCAATATCATCTTGCCATCCTTATCCTTGATGCCCTTCAGACCTTTTTCGTCTTCTACAATCTGATAGCCATAGGTGTCCCTCATCATCTGCAGTTGACGCTCATGGTTGATGATTTTCATCATCTCCTCATCACCCACCATCATCAAGTCCATCCTGCAGTTGTGACTATTAACCTGCATACACGCCTCTTGCAGAATGTCTTCCAGAGAAGTACGTCCTTCAAACATACTCTGCCAATCTCTGTCCACAGATGGCAATCCAAACCGCTTATACAGTCCTACATTGTCCAGTATCACGCAGTATTCTTTACCTTCTGCCACTCGCAGTCCACGTCCCACCATCTGCATATACTTAGCCAATGACAGCGTAGGTCTTGCCAACTGTATGAACTCCACATCAGGACAGTCGAAGCCCTCCGAGAATAAATCCACACTTACCAGTACCTCAATCTCATCGGAAGTATTTGAAGCGGAATTTATGGAAGAGGAGAGCGAGGAAGATTTGAATCTTTCAATAAGTTCTTGTCGTTCAGCAAGCGGTGTCTTGCTCGAAATCGCCACAGCCGTGATGCCATTCTCCCGATAGAACTCCGCAATATGCTCAGCATGCTGAATACTGATAGCATAGACGATACCTTTCTTTCCAGGCACATACTCCTTGATAGTTAGGCATAGTCTTTCGAGTGATGGCTTCACATCCATCACCTCGTTCAGTTCCTTTTGCTGATAGTCACCATCAGCACCTCGTTTCTGCAACGAGTCTATCAGCAGCTGGTCAGCACTGTCTGGCTTGATGGAGTAGTAGTCATAAAGACTCAACCGTCCTTCGGCAATAAACTTCTCCATGCTCCATGAGCACAGCAAGGTATCAAACAAATCCGTGAATCCCTTTTCGTTCAAGCGATAGGGTGTAGCCGTCAGTCCCAACTTCTTCGCCTTCGGATAGGCATTCATCACCTCTGCATAAGTCTCCGCCAAAGCATGGTGCGCCTCGTCTATCACTATAAGCCCCGGCTTCTCTTCCGTCTCTCCATAGTGTCTCGACAGCCATTGTATCGATGTCACTTTGATGGAGGTGGATTTTAGGGAAGAGAAGAATTTTTCCAAGGTGTCCTTGATTTGTGAAACGAGTTCACGACGATGGGCTATCACCCACACTTCCTCTTTCAGAAACAAACCTACAAGGGCGGCAAGCAGATACGTCTTTCCCGTTCCAGTCGGCATTTGTACCATGACAGCATCATGATGTTTGAATGCCTCCTGAACTCTCTTCACCATGTCCTCCTGATAATCAAAAAGCTTTGTCTTCTTCATTGTCATTTCAAAAAGCAAAAATCCCTTTTACCCTTTTACTTTTTTACTCTTTTACCTTTAAAAGTTTGATTGTCTGTGTTTTTCCCGTGATACCTGTTACCACGGCGATTCCATTGTCACGAATCTCCACCTTCTCATATTTGGCATCAACAATCACTTTTCCTTTTAATGTCATAACGCCCCAATGTTGGGGTATCTGTTCAAAGGCGCAATAAGCACCGACAGGTTGCGCTATACTATGGTAGAGAGGTGGCACGATAACTTTACCATCTACCTTCACGCCCCATTTCTTTCCTGCTTGATACAATTCTACATGCCCTGCCTCCGACTTCTCTTGCATCAGCAATAACTCCTGTTCCTCTTGCTTTTTCCTGCGCTGCATTTCCATGTCATAAACATGCTTGCCAAGCCGAGGCATCGCAACCATCAAATTCTCGCTTTCTGTTTTGGATTGATTGCAACCTATATAGGTCTTTTTCAAGTTGGAGTCAACGTAGTAATAATCCTCATGGCTGTCCATGACCACTATGCCACTGTCGTATAGGTCGGCACATAGCCAATATACATGAGTATGGTCGCCACGTAAAAAACAAACCTTTTCACTGTTTTCTTTATACATACGCATAGAGCCGCCATCCTCCTCTTTATATATCCATTCCTGACAACCACTGGCTGTAGAGCGTTGAAAGTTGTAGATCAAATAATATCCATAATTCCATAGGTCATATTGGGAAGGGCGAAAAGGTAAAGCAAAGTACTCGTAGGTACGAGATCTGAAGAGACCATTATATTCGACGAACTCCCATTTATTGATGGTGATTATCTCGGGAGCATCTTTCGCATGAATGTCCTCGTCTATGACAACTCTCGCCAAGAGGTCGTAGTAACATACAGTCTTTCTGCGAGGTCGATAGGATAAGATATTACCTTGCAAGAACTTCATGTCATAATAGTTGCCTGGTTCTATCACCTGTTCGCCTTGCCGGTTTACCACCGTCATCTTTCCATCATTCAACTTGACGATGGCAAAATCATCATTGCGATCAACAAACTCCCGATACTGCAATGACTGCATCAGTTCCTCATGGCTCATCACCATCATCATTTCAGAGTCTTGACCAACAGGCATAGTTTCTTGCTTTCCGTACATCAAGAAGAAATCTCTTTCTTTCGGAGTCTCCTTCTTCCTGCTGTATCTCAATCTTCCTTCAAATGTAGCCTTCCAGTTCCATACCTGCGAAGGCAACCCGAACACCCGATACAGTCCCACATTATCTATAATCACGCAGTTCTTCTTTCCTTTAGCTACTCGCAATCCTCGTCCCACCATCTGCAGATACTTGGCAAGCGACAGCGTAGGTCGAGCCAACTGTACAAACTCCACATCCGGACAGTCAAATCCCTCCGAGAAGATGTCCACATTCACGAGCACTTGAATGTCACCTTTCTTGAAGGCTTCAATGTCTTGCTGTCTTTCCGTAGCAGGAGTCTTCGAGTCAATGGCTATGGCTTTCACGCCATTTTCTTGATACAGTTTTGTGATTTTCTGGGCATGAGAAATATTGATAGCATACACGATGCCCTTTCTGTCTTTACCAAATTCTTCCAAACTCCGATAGAGCCTTTCGATGCTCGGCTTCTTATTCAGCAACATATCCATTTCCTTGTTCTGGTAGTCACCGTCTGCCCCTCGCTTCTGCAAGGAGTCGATGAGCCGTTGCGTCATACCATCCGATTTGATGCTCACAAAATCGTATGTTGCCAATCTTCCCTTGCTGATAAACTCAGGAACATCCCACGACTGCACCAACACATCAAACAGATCAGTAAAACCCTTACCGTTCAATCGGCAAGGTGTAGCCGTCAGTCCCAGAAACTTAGCTTTTGGGAATCTCTCCCACATCTCCTTATAGGTCTTGGCAAGGGCATGGTGCGCCTCGTCAATCACTATCATTCCCGGTTCTTCCTCTATCTCGTCATAGTGTCTCATCAGCCACTGAATGGACATCGCCTTGACGGATGACAATAGGGAAGAGGTGTTTGATGCGGAATAAGAATGGAACTTTCTTACGGTTTCGTCTATCTGCGACACCAGCTCTCTTCTATGGGCTACAATCCATACTTTCTCCATTGGATTGTGGCTCACAAAAGAGTCTATGACTGCTGTTAACAGGTATGTCTTACCTGTTCCCGTTGGCATTTGTGCCATTACGGACCGATGAAGGCGCAACGCCTTCTCAATCCGCTCCTTCATATCTTCTTGGTAATCAAAAAGTTTGATTTCCTTCATAATTTAAGGGTCTCGTTGACTTTACTCCAGTCTTTATTCATCAATTCCTCGATGATGCTATGAATCTTCAAGGCATATTTTGTTCTAGGATGATTGCCATATTGTGTTCCTCTCAGAATACCTTCATAGAAGATGGTTACGATGATTTCAGTCTGTTTTCTGAACGTCGTATATTCATATTCATCATATTTCTTGTTGTGCCAATAGTAGGAATTTGCCCAATAGCGCTTATGGTTATCCAGCATCTCCGATGCCAGGAAACCATACTTGACGAGTGTTGCCTTCTTGGTCTTCATCAGTTCATTCATCTTGCTGTGGAACAACAAAAAGGCATTGAACGACATTCCTTCCATAATGGCTTTCCATTCTTCACTCTTTTTCTTGACAAGAGCTTGGTCTGCCTCCACCTTCGCCGTAACCTCATCCTCTTGCTTCATTCGCTCTTCCAGATAGGCGGTATCCCATTTTCTCCATATCAGTTTCTTGATATACCCATCCAGTTCCAAGGCAAACTTACCTTCTTCTGTCTCTTTGACATGGTATTTCTCTTCCAACAATGGTGTACGCATCTTCGACGTTATCGAATATACTGTTGTTGTAATCCGCAGTCGCTCAGTACCGGCATCTTCTCCTGCTATCACCTTATCACCCAAGATAGAAACGGCTTTCTCCAGCTCTTCCAACTTTTCGTCTGTAAAGAAACCATATTCCTTCAACTTCCCCATCATGCCATAGATTTCAAAATACAAGGCATTACTGAATATGACGAAGTCCATGTCTTTCAGCGTTTCCGTGAAGAAAAAGAAATAGGTACTGACTGGGTACATCTCCATATTCTGTGGTATTTCTATTTCCTCAGGCAATTCCACTCCCGAAGCCTTACCGTCTTCTCTCGCTGTAGATATAATCTCGCCTGTCTCTGGATTCCTGGCATCCAGATAATTGCCGAAGTCAAAGTCTTTGTCTATCTCGTCGATACCAGTCAACTCCTTCAGTAATATCTTAGGCTGCTTGGCATCACTCTTCATGATTTCCTTGAATACGTCCACGCTCGCCATGCACAGATTACCCACGGCAGAGGCAAACGCCACGTTCATCAACAGATTACCATGCAGCAGATCATCAAACTTTTCTCCATAGATGCGCATGGAGATATACCACTCCTTGGGATTACCCTCAAAGCCGATGGGGGAGATATGGATGTCCTCAGCCGTATCGGTATGTTGTCCATACAGACTGCTGATGACAGGATATTTCTTCCGGAAATGTTTTTTGATGATCTGTTCGTAACGGTCATAACCGTTTTCAGCAAAGTCCAATACATGCGCCCATCTGCAGCATGCCATAATATATCCGTCATGGTTCAGGAAGTTCATGTTGAAGTACTGGTGCTCGTTGATTCTCACCGTCACCTCCAACTGCTTGTTGGTCTTTTTATTGAACGCAAACGTACCTTCAGACGGAAAATCCAAAGGCACACTGGTTGTGAACACTGGTAAAATTATTGGTGCTTCTCTCATTGTTTCTGTTTCATTATTTAGTGTAGTTGATGATTTACAGGAGTGATTTCTCCATGTCATTTGGCTCACGAGTCACAGCCATCGGCTCTCCCTCAAATGGTGTTTCAGGCATCAAGTCCATCAACTTCTTCTTCATGCCTCGATGATTGGGATATTGTCCTGCTGTCTCTTGGATATAGCGGCATACCTCCTGGCGTTTCTCCTCGTTGTTCCATATCTTGACAGCTTCCACCAGGGCTTGATAACTGTCGAATACCAGTTTGCCGATACGTCTTTTGTATTCGCCAACCAGTTCTTGTATGTCATCTCGGTTGATGAGCAGTGGTATATGCTTACACAGTGCCATGGCGATGGCATACGCTGCGTCGGGTCTGTTCTTCTCCAATATCTGTGGAATGGATTTCTTGTGCCATCGTTCCAGCAGACGCAGCAGAGCCATGAAGTCATCATTGTCTCTTGGCTCAAAGCTTACTTCCTGCATCAGATATTTGGAGTATTCCTCTTCGTAGTCCACGCTCAGTCCTTTCGGAATATAGTTAATTCTCGGTCGATCCATCTTGGCGTGATACCGTTGCTTCTCCATGGACCGTTTTCTCAGCTCGTCCCATTTGATGCGCAACAGCTTTTCTTCCCTTATCTGGAGTTCAATATCTCTGAACTCAGGTGTATTCATCACCTCTGCCTTCAGATGCTTCTTGATGACTTTTTCCAGATAGCGTCGCCATGCCTCCTTGTTCTCTTCGGTAACGAATGGCGGACATTGCTCACCATAGAAGGTGTGCCAGGTAAATGGTTCGAAGTCGAGATGCCAGATGAGGGATTTGTGTTGGGTGTTGTTTGATTCCATTTTACTTTGGTTTACGTTTTAAAACTTTACCTGTCAGATAATCACCTTTCTCTTTCACCTGACCAATATATCTGAATTGGTGTAGGGCATCCATGAAATGCTGTGCTCCTTCTACTTGCTTAGAAATAGAATAAACCTCTCCTTGTTTTTCAAGACCTTCAAATATACCTTTTGCCTTAGCGAAGATATTAGGCAGTTCATTCATAGCTATTAATTTTTTCGCAATACAACATGTACTAGCTAAAATCTTTAAAGCAGGATTGTCTGACTTTTCCATAGCTTCCGTATATAGAGACAAGTTAAACTCACTGTCAGATTTGCTGAAATATGACAGTAAAGCATTAGCAATAATAGGCGTAACACTTTCCGTTTCAATTTGATCCAATATGAAGCTATGGTATTTCTTATATTCTACCCAACTCAGTATCTCAACAACTGTAGTTATGCTAAAAGCAAATTCATCCCACTCTGATATAATTTTATCTGGATCCTTACATAGGAGGTATTTGCTCAGCTTTGGGTGTCCTTTTATTATGTCTTGATAAATACTTGAAGAAACAGTAATGATGCCTTCATTTACAACATATCTTACTCTGTTTTCATTTAATTGTGACAGTTCCTTACTCCATACATCTATTAGCCAATAATTATTAAATACGGAGAAAGCTATATTGTCAATAATATTATCAGACTGTACAACACTTGTTAATAACTCTATTTCATGTTCATCATTACTTTGCACAAGCTTTGTAAATTCTTCCATGGATTTTTCTTCATTAAGATTCATGAAATCTACAAGTGTATTGTCGATATTCCATGAACCTATACAAGAGCAGTAATGTTTCACATTTTCAAATGTCATTTTTATTTTGTTTTCAACGAACAAAGTACTTACGATATTTTGATCAGTAATATTCTTACAATCATCCCACAAAGTATCATTATGCTTGATAAGTTTAATAATATCGCTCGTTTGAATATCTTCATCCATTAAAGACACTATTGTATCAGAAGATTCATGGGTGTTGCTTGAAGCAAGCATAAGATTTTCCACAATTGCTGGTAATTCCTGATGAACATAATCCTGAAGTTCATTCAGTTCTGTCTCTTCTATAGAAGTATAAATTGCAGAATCCAAATTATCTACAGGCAATTCATTGTGCTTAAATATCACCTTGACATTATCCAATGTTAGAGCATACATATTGTTCTCATATATATAAGAATATGTGTCAGCAGCATTGCTGTCATCTATCAACGATAGAACATTTAAATTCAACAAATCAAGAAGTTCCCGCGCCCTTACTTGATCTATATCTTCAAACAAATCAGAATAATTGTTGTTATCGTTTATATAAGTATTGAATGGATATGAGGTGTTTACAGTTCTAATGTCATTTATGTCCGCATACTTAAACATCGCAGAAATAACCTTATCTTTATCTTTAGTAATATGGTTAATGTCCTTATCTAATGATTTCCATACATTATCTATATGGACTAATCGCTTGATGAAGGTCGGCACACAATTGCCTTCTTGCATGAATTGATATAGCAAATCTATATATTGTTCATGAACAACCATTTGTTTAAGAATAGCATCACATTCTTCCTCATATTCATCTTCATGTAGTAAACAATATTCCATCAGATCTTTGTTCAATATACCCTTATGGTCATAATCTACAGCAGATAGGTTCTGGATAAGAGAAGGAATTTCTTGCAACTTATAATCAAATTCCTTTGGTGCATTGAATTTGATAGAAAGAAGGAATTCCTGATCAGAAGGTGTTAGTCTTCCTTCTTGGAATATTGAAATATAGAAGAAATACTCTTCGTCTATATACCCCTTTTCCAAGAAATATTTGAGAACTTTATATTTTTCTTCTTCACCTTTTGGTATTTCCACATGCTCAAAGATATCCCTATCAGCTTTTGCAATATCTGAGAGTGTATATTTATCTATGGCTGCTATATCATCCATTAAAACCTTGCGCTTATCTCTTAAGGTTTTTATCTTATCATCAGCAATTGATTGAATGAGTTCTTTTCTCTTTACATAGTCATAACTATTACCCAAAGCTTTTTTAATATCTTCTTTCGAAAAGAAACGAGGTCCATAATAATTCTCGGAGAATCCTACTTGACCATTTAATATTTTCAAAATATTTTCATCAGAATAAAATTCACTTATGTCTCTTCTTTTATTATCACAATACAAATACCAACCTCCATCAGGATATAACGTTATAAATTTTCCTATTATAACTGCATATAATTCATTCAAGTTTCTAAGGCATTCTTCGTTTATATTCTGTATATCAGAATTAAACTTATTTATTCGTGTTCTATCATCTTCCAGAATTTCATCCTTTAATGTTTCTACAGACATAAATGTCTCATAAACCACGCCCTTATTCTGATGCAACAAAGAAAAATCAGTAGGATAGAGATTCTTATATAGAATCATAGCCAGCAATTTTCCCTTCTTCAGTTTTTTATCAAGCAAGTTACGATAGAGGTCAAACTCATTCACGACATTGGTCAACACCCTCATATCGTTTACAAACACGGATATATCCGTAATAAATGAAGAGCTTACCTCTGCCTCAGGAATATGTAAATCAGTAATTTTTCTTCTGAATAAGTCTCCAGAATTAGAAGCATTCACGAAAGGAATAACAGGAACGATATAATCAAAGAACTTTGTCCGTTCTTCTGCATTGGCAAAAATGTCATCTTTCAATGCATATAGAAAGACTATTCTCCTTCCTATTTCTTCTGACTGGTTAAGAATCAAGTTTAATTCCCTCAACTTTGTAAATATATGTGTATTTTCAAAGCGGTCAATATCTTCAAATATTACAACATTATACTTCTTTTCCTGAAAGAGATAAAGAATCTCATCCAAATAGCGATTCATAATGGAAACATTTTTCTTCTCTTCAAATTCTAACGTAGCTTTATCTAACGTTAAATTTTTGATGCTAATCTTCTTTATGAAAAGAATAAGTTGGAACAAAATAACACATATACCAATAACAAATACAGATATACTTATCCCAAATAAAGATGAAGATTTCAAGACTTCTGCCGGAATCAAAAAGTACTTGTTCACCTGTTCCTGACAAAACAAAAATAAGTTTGCTACAACAAACAACAATATGCCTAGAACCATCAAAATCCGTTTCTTTTTAGATATTCTTTCTATACGCCCAAATCTTGATTCTGGTATATTCGTCGCTTTTACATGGTAAAAAAGTTGTTGCAATATACTATATTCCAACTGTTCCTCAAAGCCATCTTCCTTGTCCTTTGGTGTAATATCACTTTCCGTCATATTAACCTCAACAAAAGACGCAAGCGATACATTTACATAATGATATTCCGGATAATATGCTTTGAAAGTTTTAAGTATAGAACTCTTGCCTGCTCCATAAGAGCCAGTCAAAGCTATATTAAATACATTCGGTTGGTCTATCGCATTTTTTAGACGGATGATATATTCTTTATGCCTATTGAAATCGTCAATAGGAGATAACAAGGATATTTGTCTCTCATCAGTCTCTTCTAATTTCCATCTATTGATTTTACGGCTACAATTTACAGCTAATCTACGAATAATTATACGATAAGATTTATGAATCTTTGCTTTGCAGTACCTGCAAAATGGCAAAATCAGCTTTTTACAATAACTGATTAAATTGCAGATGATACCGACAAATGATAGTCCAAACAATATAGCTATTGCTGTAGAATCCCATTTCATATAGAATCCTACAGCAATAGCTATTAACATGAATGCCGTAAGTAGTGTAAAAATAATATTTACCTTCATATTATTCTCTTATATTTTCTTTCCTCTACCATATTCCATCCTTGCCTGTCTCAAAACATCGTAAGTATCCGCTCAACTCCGTATTGCATATCTCAAAATAATGTTGTAACTATGAATGACAGCATCATTTTGCTAATTTTGAAACAAAAACACGAAGTTTATTGTCTACCTCAGACTCACGCATTGGGTACGAAATTTTATCTAGGCGCACAATACGGATTTCACCGAATAGTTATGAACATATTATCCAAAAATGCATACATAATTGGTCTGTTATATAATCTTGTTTTACGATAAATTAGAACTATTTAAAAATCCCTTTTCGGAAAACTCATCATATATTCATCAAATTGCTTTACGCTGATGCTACCTTTGAGCATTCCTTTAAAATATTCGCCAGAGGTTCTATCAAATTCATGGCAATTGAATGGAGAAAATTTCGCTGCTAGAATAAAATTGTATGAAGTCAAATAACGAAGTCTCAACTCAGCCCTACCATGCAAACGCATAGGCTTTCCATTAACCATTGCTGAGCCATCATCATATTCCTGCCTTGTAATTTTTCGTTCTGGCAAATACCAAAATGGCTTAAAAACAGCAAATTCCTCATCATAATATCCTCCTGTATCAACCATATACTTCATTGTATCTTCGTTATGTGAATAGCATCCACAAGGCTTATCTGCTTCAACTTCCACATAGACATACTGTCCATAGTATCTTCCACTGTCACGATACACAACTATACGCTTTATGAGTAATTCATCTATATTCATTAGCACTTTGTTGTTTCCGATTCTTAGGAACGACAGAATTTCTTCAGCCGCCCCAGCTCTAAAGAACCATACAGGATCTGTATCAGCTTTATCTAAGCCTTGTTCAAATTTCAAAGGAGCTTGCAAAAGTATAGAAAGACGCTTATTAATTTCCTTACGGTCACTAAATTCACGAACTCCACGAACACCAGGAAATGCCTCAGCCATTCTTCTGGCAAAGAACACAGTTGATGCCTCCGTTGCTTTGAATGCCTGATTCTTACTATTTGTCTTATATGAAAATTCTACAGAAGATAATTTATTTAATAGTTTGTCTACCCATTGATAAGATTTCCTCCAATCAATTTTAGAAAAAGTCCAATTGACACAATATTTAAGTGAACAGTCTATTTCAAACTCCAAATTACAATCCTTGGCAGATGAGAATATACCTATTCTCCGATGATTGAAATCGAAAGGCATGTCATTCACATCCCAATCACCATTTTTTGCTAACAAAATAACTCTCTTATCTCCCAATGCATGTAAAGCAAACCCCAATTCAAATATAACATTACTATTTGGCATCAGTTTTCTACCACAACTAGCAACAGGAGTTATATCACACACAAAAATATCAGCACTTGATATCTTTTCCAAAATAGCATCTTCTATTTTAGGACTACCTGGAAGATTACGAGTTGCCTCATCAATCTCGAGTTGATAACCATTCTTCTCCTTTTGCTTCTGACATTCTGCAAGAAGAGAATCTTTTATAATCTTTTTGTTACCTTTTAGGTCAGATTGCCAAGAAAAGAAAATTGTAAACTTTGTCTTTGACATAATTTCTTAAACAACATGAGTAAAAAAACAACAACCTCTTCTAATTTTTCTGCACAACACTGAAAAATACAAGAGGTTAATCCAACTATATCCATGCGGTCCCTGTCCGCACAAGTTGGCGAAGACCTTTGATGGTCCGCTAACCTTAGAGCGAAGCGGTTCCGAGCACCGAGTAGGGCGGTTTCCTCCCTCGCTCCTGAGGAGAGAGGGCAGGGGTGAGAGGTGGAGCCTTCCTTAAGGGTAAGGAAGGACGGGTAGGTTTTCGAAAAAAACTCCTTTTGTCTAAAGGGAGGAAGAGGGTTTCGAAAGTGCATACGTTCCAATCACCCCATAACATACCAGCGGTATGAGAAATGCAATCGCCATGCTCCCCGTAGTATCCGCAATATACCCCATGATTACTGGAGCAACCGCTCCCCCCACTATCGTCATGATAAGCAACGAAGAAGCAAGCTTGGTCTTTGTACCCGCATCCCTCAATGCCAGCGAGAATATCGTCGGAAACATGATACTCTCTCCCAGATACAGGGCGAAAAACGCAATGAGAGATAAGGTTCCGCTACATACCACCACAATCAATGTGGCAACAAAGGTGAGGATGGCACAGGCCAGCAGCACCAGCCTTGGCTGGACATAATTCATGATGACACCACCAGCCAACCTGCCGATAAAGAACAGCCCCATTCCGCCAAAGGCGAGATACAGACTGGCAGTCTGCTTCTCTATATGAATACTCTCCTCAGCATAGTTGATGAAGAAACTGTTCACACCCGTCTGGGCAGCCACATAGAGAAACAAGGTCAGCATACCGAAACCGAATGCCATCACTCGCATCGGCTTCTCCACCACCTTCTCGTTCGTATCCGCCTCATGCGCTCTCCTTGGATCCGGCAACTTGATCCTTGATAGGACCAGCGCCACAGAAAGCACGAAGATACCCACCAGGGCATAAGGGATGGCTATGTTGACACCCGAGAACAGAAGCTGTCCGCCAACCAGCGGTCCTACAATCCATC
>OGEX01000172.1_pt1 | contig 18998 bp, 8 predicted proteins | sample 1570791 | NCBI WGS metagenome assembly OGEX01 (sample SAMEA2582023, study PRJEB24529) | metagenome | biome: Human gut stool | place: China | collected 2011
GAGCAAAGGACTGAAAATCCTTGTGTCCCCGGTTCGATTCCTGGTGGTACCACTTAAAAAGCCGAACTTCTTCAAAGAGGTTCGGCTTTTTGGTGTTTATAAGGCTTTTGCCCTTTCAGGGTGCATAGCTATCTGGTAATGTTAACCTAGGGCGTTTGATGAGCTTGGCTTAGTTGAGGGGCTTGGATTTCTGCGTCTTTTTTCTTTCTTTTCCCTTTTTCTTCGATATATTTCGGGTATTTGTCCCTTTTGTTGCTAGATTTGTCTGATATTTAGCGTGAGATTGCGGTATTCTAACCTACTTTTGCAATCGAAATCAAATGAAAAAATCAAAAGAACCTGAAAACAATTAAGCAAAATGAATCACGTCTTAAGCAAAACAAAACAGAGAAGTCTCCTTCTCGTGGCATTGTTGCTCATGGGATGTTTGCAGCTCTTGGCGCAGACTCGCACCATTAAAGGTGAAGTGACAGATGCACAAAATGGTGATCCTCTTATCGGCGCTACCATTATGGTAGAAGGCGAAAAGGGTGGTACGGTTACTGATTTCGACGGTAACTTTGTTCTTCAAGTATCTTCTTCTGCCAAGAAGATCAAGGTATCTTATATAGGTTATATAGATAAGATACTGGCTATTTCTGAAAATATGAAGGTGAATCTCGAATCGGATAGCAAGGCGCTTGCCGATGTCGTGGTCATCGGTTATGGTACTGCGCGCAAGAGCGACCTGACGGGTTCCGTGGCTACGGTGAAGGCAAAGGACTTCAACAAGGGTCTCGTTTCTTCTCCAGAGCAGTTGATTAATGGTAAGGTTTCGGGTGTGCAGATCATGTCCAACAGCGGTTCTGCCTCAGCAGGTAGTACCATCCGTGTGCGTGGTGGTGCTTCTCTGAATGCCAGCAACGACCCGCTTATCGTGCTCGATGGTGTGCCATTGGAGCAGGGTGGTATCTCTGGTAACAGCAGCAACTTCCTCAGTATGATCAACCCATCTGATATCGAGAGCATGACAGTGTTGAAGGATGCTTCTTCTACAGCCATCTATGGTTCCCGTGCATCCAATGGTGTCATCATCATCACTACCAAGAAGGGACAGCAGGGCGGTTTGAAGGTAAACTTCAATACCACCAACAGTATGCAGACCCGTGCGCAGATGGTGGATATGCTGAGCCATGATGATTTCGTGAATGTAATCAATCAGTTTGGTACCGATAACCAGAAGTCTTTGCTTGGCAATGCCAATACCGATTGGAACGATGAGGTCTATCGCACCGCTTTCGGTACTGATAACAACCTCAGCTTGAGTGGAAGCATCGGCAAGTATTTGCCTTTCCGTGTTTCTGCCGGATATTACAACCAGAGTGGTCTGGTGCGCAAGGACAATGTGGAGCGCTGGACAGGTAACGTGGTGTTGACTCCTAGCTTCTTCCAGGATCACCTGAAGTTGACCATCAACGCCAAGGGTACACTCAATAACAACTCTTTCAATAATGGTGGTGCAGTCTGGGCTGCCGCAACTTTCAACCCAACCATTCCTGTTTATTCCGGTAACAGCAATTATGGTGGCTATAACGAGGCTCTCGATGCTGATGGCTATCCAGTTAATGCGGGTGTGAGAAACCCACGTGGTCTGGTAGATCTTTATGATTCAAAGAGTAAGGTGAGCCGTTTCATCGGTTCGATGGATGTAGATTACAAGGTTCATTTTCTGCCAGACCTCAAGCTCCATGCTACCATTGGTGCAGATTATGCCAAGGGTGATGGTACCATTTATGTTCCTGGCTATGCAGCACAGTCATTCAACAAGGATGAGTCCTTGAGCGGTAGCGATTACAAGTATGGTCCTCAGAAGAACGAGAACCGCCTGCTTACCCTCTATGCCAACTATGCAAAGTATTTCGAGAATATCAAGAGCAATGTAGATCTGACAGCCGGTTACGACTATCAGTACTGGAAGAGCACTACACCTCTTTATTATACCAAAAGTGCGGCAGGTACAACCCTTTCTACCGTGAAGGCTTCTGATTACCGCCACGTGATGTTGTCATACTACGGTCGTGTCAATTATTCCTTCGATGGAAAATATCTCCTGACTGCTACAGTCCGTCGCGATGCATCTTCCCGTTTCTCTAAGGATACCCGTTGGGGTACCTTCCCATCTGTAGCTTTGGGATGGACCTTGACAGAGGAGCCTTGGTTGAAGGACAACAAGGTTGTTTCTAACCTGAAGCTCCGTGCCAGCTACGGTGTTACCGGTCAGCAGGAAGGTATCGGCAACTACAACTATCTGCCGGTCTATACATCCAGTGTAACAGGTGCCGAGGCACTCATCAACGGACAGTATATTACAACTTATCGTCCTGAGGCATACGTTTCAGACCTGAAGTGGGAGACAACTACCTCCTGGAACTTCGGTCTCGACTTCGGATTCCTGAATGGCCGTATCGGTGGTGCCATCGATTTCTATACCCGCAAGACCAAGGATCTGCTGGCTTCTGTTCCAACAGCGGCAGGTACCAACTTCTCAAAGACTATCCTTACCAACGTAGGTAATGTAGATAGTAAGGGTATCGAGGTTTCCCTGAATGCAACTCCTATCCAGACCAAGGACTGGGAGTGGAACCTGAGCTACAACTTCACCTGGCAGAACATGAAGGTGAAGAACCTTTCTCTTACCCAGGGTGGAAGTCAGACCAATGTGAAGGTAGGCCCGTCTATCGATGCTTACCAGTTCCAGGTACTCTCCGAGGGATATGAGCCATATATGTTCTATGTATATCATCAGCTCTACGATTCAGAGACGGGCAAGCCGATCGAGGGCGCTTACGCAGACTTGAATGGTGATGGCGAAATCAATGATGCCGATCTCTACCGCTATCATTCTCCAGCCCCTAAGTACATTATGGGCTTGAGCACATCCCTGAGATACAAGCAGCTGACTCTCGGTATGAGCTTCCGTGCCAACATCGACAACTACGTATATAATGGCATGGGTATGAGCACTGGTGCATGGGAGACCGTGAGCTACAACAACTCACAGCTCAATAACCTCAACGCCAGCTTCCTGAAGACCGGTTTCAAGACCCGTCAGTATCTCTCTGATTACTATGTAGAGAATGCTTCGTTCCTGAAGCTCGACAACCTGAGCTTGAGCTATAACGTAGGCAAGATCAACAAGTGGGCTTCACTCACCGTATCTGCGATGGTACAGAATGTATTCACTATTACCGGTTACTCAGGCACAGACCCTGAGGTGCCAAACGGAATGGACAACTCGTTCTATCCACGTCCTCGCACCTACTCAGTAAGCCTCGGACTTCAGTTCTAACAATCAAAATTGATAACAATGAAACTTAAGAATATATTATATAGTATGATGTTGGGAACAGCAGTGCTGACCAGCGCTACCAGCTGTGTGTCCGACCTCGACCAATATCCTCAGACGGAGACCACCTCTAAGGATGTTTATACCTCGCTTGCCAATTATGAGGCTGTGCTGGGTAAGATTTATGCTGCTATGGTGACCAGCGGTCAGGGTAAGGGCGGCGACAACAAGGATATGGAATCCGTATTGAACAACGGCAGTGGTTTCGACTACATGCGTATGTTCTTCAACCTCCAGGAGTGCGGTACTGATGAGCTTGCCTCTACCTGGTTGACAGGTGAGCAGACCACGGGTTTGACCTATCTTTCCTGGGATGCCAACGATGCGTGGGTATCAGATATGTACTATCGCATCTATTACAACATCGCCCTCTGCAACGAGTTCCTCCGCAATGCCAATGGTGCCAGCTTCTCGGGCGAGGATGAGGTGAAGATGAAGGAGTATAAGGCAGAAGTCCGCTTCATGCGCGCCTTGTTCTACTTCCATGCTCTCGATCTCTATCGCAACATTCCGATGGTAACAGAGAATGATCCTGTGGGCAGTTTCATCCCTCCACGTTATACTCCACAGCAGACTTTCGATTACATCGAGAGCGAGTTGAAGGATTGTGTAGGCGATATGCTTCCAGCATCCACCTGTCCTTATGGTCAGGCTTCTCAGGGCGCAGCCTACACTCTGCTTGCCAAGCTTTATCTGAACAGCGAGGTTTATACCGGCGTTGCCAAGTATGCCGAGTGCAAGGAGGCTTGTGAGAAGGTGATGAATATGGGCTACTCTTTGGAGTCTGATTACAGCAAGCTCTTCAATGCTGATAACGACAAGCGTACCAACGAGATTATCTTCGCCTTGCCAGTAAGTGCAGAGCATACCGTAAGTTGGGGTTCTTCCACTTACTTGGTGTGTGGACAGTTGAGCATGTCGAATGCCAACCAGAATGTTGCCGACTTCGGTGTTACCAATGGCTGGAGCGAGTTCCGTCTCCGTCCGGAGTTCGTGGATAAGTTTACCCAGACCGATATTGATGGAGGTGGCGACAAGCGCTGCAAGTTCTTCACCAATGGTCAGAGCAAGGATGTAACCAGCATGACCGATGAAACCACCGGTTATCTCTCAGAGAAATGGAGCAACCTGAAAGATGATGGAACCACAGCATCCAATACTGCCAATGATGGTGTTGAAACCGATTTCCCTCTTTTCCGCTTGGCAGATGTATATCTGATGTATGCTGAGTGTGTAGCTCGTACCCAGGGTGCAAGTTGGGATCCATGGCCAGAAGGAAAGACTGATGCCGCTGATCCTGAGGTCATCGCTTCTCGTAAGCAGGGAGCCATCTATTGGATCAATCTCCTCCGCGAGCGTGCAGGTAATACCGATGTATGGGCTAACAACTTTGCCAATGACGATGAGTTCCTCCAGTTCATTCTCGATGAGCGTGCCCGTGAACTTTATCATGAGGGTTATCGCCGCACCGACCTGATTCGCTTCGGCGAGTTCACTACCAGCAAGTATATCTGGCAGTGGAAGGGTGGCACCCACGATGGACAGGCTGTTGACAGCAAGTACAACATCTATCCAATCCCTAACACCGAGCTTACCGCCAATCCAAATCTTCATAACGACAACTATTAATAGGATAAAAGAATGAAAAAGATATTTAGAAACCTGATGATGCTTCTCTGCGCACTCACCGCCCTGGTGAGTTGCGACGAGAGTGGCGACAAGATATATCTGGATGGCTTCAAGGCATCCGGTCTGATGGCATCGGCCAGCGATGTGGTGCTGTCTGTTGACAATACGAAGGACATTGTACTCTCGATGGCTTGGAAGAATCCTAACTTGCTTTCGAGCGACGAGACCAAGCCTGCGGGCAACGGCGTGTTGAAAACCTATCTGCAGGCATCACCTTCTGAGAGCTTTGCAACGGTAAAGGAGTATTCCGTAACCGATCTCTCCAAGGCTTTCACCGGTGCTGATCTCAACACCCTTGCCAAGGATCTGGGAACTACTCCGGGTCAGAGTGCGCCTCTCTATTTCCGCATCAAGAGTCTGATGGGCAACAATCTCGATGCTGCTTATAGCAATGTGTGCCAGGTGTACGTTACACCTTATATTATACACATGGACAAGATGACCATCTGGAATGCGGATAAGAACAAGGAGCTGACCTATCTTTATTCTCCAAACGAGGATGGCATCTATGCAGGCTATATGAATGCTTCTTCCTGGCTCAACTTCTGGGGCAAGGAGAATGATGGAACCATTTGGGGTAACGTAGGACAGGATGGTCATGTATACGAAATGGATAATACAGAGTCGGCATGGAACTTCTGGTTCCCTGGTCAGACTGGTATTTATTATACTGTGGTAGATACAAAGGCTAAGGAATTCAAGCCAACCTACATCAAGGCGATGCAGTTGAATGGTGAGGACATGACCTATGATGCTCCTAACTATGCCTGGACCAAGGTGATTACAACCTCTGCTGATAATACACCAATCAGTATTGTTGCTACTGGTGCAGAGTACAGCAAGGCTACAGCTACAGACGATGCTGCAGCCGTAGTCAAGACCATGAACTATACGCTGGCCGATGGCAAGATGACCGATTCAGAGAATGCTGGCAGCGTGAACATCGCCAAGGCGGGTACTTATACCGTTACCGTAAAGGTGGGCGAGAACAGCGACCTGACTTACTCTATCGAATCTGGCAACCAGACAGCACCAGAGCCAGAGGCAAGCAATACTCTCTGCATGTACTCTAAGGATGGTAACAGCCTTCTTGCCGTGATGAGCAAGGTGAGCGATGGTGTTTATACCTGCAAATATAAGCCTTCTGCTTGGGAAAATTTCTATTTTATTTATGTAGGTGAAAACAAGGATGACAAGCAGACCTGGTATGGTTGCGAGCCTGTGGATGGAAAACTGTTTAACCTCGCTACAGAAAATTCATGGAATCTATGGTTTAAGGATGATGTGACAGGAGAGGAAATGACAGTTACAGTAGATCTCAACACCATGACATGGAAGTATGAATAGCTTAATGAATATTCTGTGTAACCGATTGCACAGAATATTCATCAAGAGTAAGTTTCCTTATTGTAAACGAATTATTTATTTGATTATCTTTGCATTATAATAATAACTTAAAGACAGAATAACAATGAAGAATATTTTAGGAAAAGCCATATTGCTGGCTTCAGCACTCTTGTTTTCTATCACGGGCACGAGTTGCAGCAATGATGATAATACTACTCCCGAAAAGGAGAAGACATACGATATGAGTGGCTTCGCCAAGGGAGCCGATGTAAGTTGGATTACAGAGATGGAGCAGAACGGAAAGAAGTTCTATAATGCTAACGGTAAGGCTACTGAGTGCATGGCGCTTCTCCGCGACCTCGGCATGAACTCCATCCGTCTTCGTGTATGGGTAAACCCTGAGGATGGATGGAACGGAAAGAATGATGTGGTCGCAAAGGCATGGAGAGCTCAGCAGCTTGGTCTGCGGCTGATGATAGACTTCCACTACTCTGATACCTGGGCAGACCCATCCAAGCAGGGTGTTCCTGCTGCCTGGAAAAACTATGACTTCGAGCAGATGAAGCAGGCGGTTGCCGATCATACCAAGGATGTATTGAATGCCTTGAAGGCAAGAGGTGTCAACGTAGAATGGGTGCAGGTGGGTAATGAAACCACCGACGGCATGCTCTGGAATGATGAGGATGGTGATGCTGCCCTGAAGGTGACAGGTCGTGCCTCTAAGAATATGGCGAACTTTGCCGCTTACATCAATGCCGGTTATGATGCCGTCAAGGCGGTTTATCCGGAGGCAAAGGTGATTGTGCATCTCGACAAGGGAAACAATCTGGATCAATATACCTGGATGTTTGATGGCTTGAAGCAGAATGGAGCCAAATGGGATGTCATCGGTATGTCGCTCTATCCAGATTGGATTACCGACCAGACCTGGGAGCAGGTATCCGATGCTTGTCTCTGCAACATCAAGACCCTTTCCGGCAAATACAACTGCGATGTCATCATCTCAGAGATTGGTATGGTGTGGAATTCAAAAAATGCCGCTCCATTCCTCAAGAAGATGGTGGATGGCTGCAAGGCAATCTCTACCTGCGAGGGTGTGTTCTACTGGGAGCCTGAGTGTAACAGCGGCTGGAACGGCTACGACAAGGGAGCCTTCGACAACAGCGGCAAGCCAACCGCTGCACTCGATGCTTTCAAGTAATCGGGCAAGTTAGCTTTCTTCGCTTCCTATGGGAGCGATAGAAGCGAATTTTAAAATGGAATATTGTACTAACTTAGAAGGAAAAGATATGATCAAGAGAAGCATTACTTTCGTGTCTCTCGCCCTGGCTCTTTCTACCATGTGCCAGGCGCAGAGTAGAAAAGTCATCAATTTGCCATCGTGGGATTTCTCCCGCGATGGCAAATCGTGGTCTCAGGTAGCCGTGCCTCACGACTGGGCTATCTCGGGTCCTTTCGATAAGAAATGGGACCTGCAGATGGTGGCTATCGAGCAGAATGGCGAAAAGGAGAAGACCGAGAAGTCGGGACGCTCTGGAGCTCTCCCTTGGATTGGAGAGGGTATGTATAAGATGAATCTTCAGTTGCCAAAGGGCTACAAGCGTGCCGTCCTCGTATTTGATGGTGCGATGAGTCAGCCTGTGGTGAGCGTGAATGGCAAGGAGGCTGGCAGATGGGCTTACGGCTACAATGCCTTCCGCATCGACATCACACCTTACGTGAAGTTTGGCGGAAAGAAGAATCTCGTAGAGGTTCATCTCAACAATGTAGAGGAAAGCAGCCGATGGTATCCAGGCGGCGGTCTTTACCGTCCGGTTTCCGTGGAACTTTACGGCAACGAGAACTTCTCTACCTGGGATACCTTCGTGCGTACCCTGAAAGCAGACAGGCAGGAGGCTGAAGTAGAAGTGAATGCTCTCTTGGAAGGAAAGATTGGAAAGTCGGGAAAAACCGTCATCGCCTTGCTGGATGAGGCGGGTACAAAGGTTGCCGAGCAGACCGTATCGGGTGCAACCCCGCAGATCAAGACTACCCTGAAGGTATCGAACCCTCAGCTCTGGTCTCCGGAATCTCCTTATCTCTATCAGGTGAAGTTAACCCGATATGAAGGAAAGAAGGTGGCTGATGTCCAGACGCTGAAGACCGGTATCCGTACCATCTCGGTATCCAGGAATAATGGTTTCCAGCTCAATGGCATCACCCGCAAGATCAAGGGTGTCTGCCTGCACCACGACCTCGGTCCGTTGGGAGCTGCAGAGAACAAGGCGGCACTCATCCGCCAGATCAAGACGATGAAGGAGATGGGTTGCGATGCCATCCGTACAGCCCACAACATGCCTTCTACCATGCAGATGGAAATCTGCGATTCCCTCGGTATGATGGTAATGGCAGAGAGCTTCGATATGTGGATTTATCCTAAGTGCAAGAATGGCTATGCCAAGTTCTTCAAGGACTGGAGCGACAAGGATATCACCAACCTGGTGAAGCACCATCGCAACCATCCTAGCATCATTATGTGGAGTATCGGTAACGAGATTCCTGAGCAATGGAGCAAGGAGGGTATGGAGATAGCCAAGCATCTGCAGGATCTCTGTCATCAGTACGACCCATCCCGCCCTGTAACCCAGGGTATGGATAGGGCTGAGGATGCCCTGAAGAGTGGATTTGCCCAGGTGATGGACGTTCCGGGCTTCAACTATCGCGTACATAAATATTATAAGAATATCGAGCAGTTGCCTCAAGGCTTCCTGCTGGGTTCCGAGACGGCATCTACCGTCAGCTCCCGTGGCGTGTATAAGTTCCCGGTTCAGGTGCGTGCCAGCAACAACAATCCATACGCCGACGGCCAGTGCTCCAGCTATGACACGGAGTATTGCTCCTGGAGTAATCTTCCGGATGATGACTGGAAGATGCAGGATGATTACAGTTGGGTAATCGGAGAGTTCGTGTGGACGGGCTACGATTATCTGGGCGAGCCAACTCCTTATGATACTTACTGGCCAAGCCGCAGCAGCTACTTTGGTATCTGCGACCTTGCCGGACTTCCAAAGGACCGATATTATATGTATCGTGCCCGCTGGAACGAGCATCAGCATACTACCCATCTTCTTCCTCACTGGAACTGGAAGGGCAGGGAAGGACAGGTTACCCCAGTATATTGCTACACTGATGGTGTGGAAGGCGAGCTTTTCGTGAATGGCAAGAGTCAGGGCAGAGTTCGTAAGGACAAGTCAAGCCGATTGGACCGCTATCGCCTCCGCTGGAACAATGTGAAGTATGAACCAGGCGAGATTCGCGTGGTTACCTACAACCAGTATGGCGACAAGGTAGGCGAGGACGTGAAGCGTACAGCCGGAGAACCAGCGCAGATGAAGTTCAGCGTGGAGACTCCAGACCATGAGCCTATCGCCTGCATGGTAGAAGGTTGCACCGATGAGCACAACGTGCTTCTGAATGCCGATGGCAACGACCTTGCCTTCATCACCGTGAGCCTCCTGGACAAGGATGGCAATGAGTGTCCGCTCGCCGATGATGAACTTACCTTCGAGGTAAAGGGTGCCGGAACCTTCAAGGCAGCATGCAACGGTGATGCTACTTCGCTCGATTCCTTCACTCAGCCACACATGCGACTTTTTTCTGGCAAACTCGTTATTGTTGTTCAGAGCAAGGCACAGAAGGGCGACATCATCCTCACCGTAAAGGATGGCAAGCGCAATATGGAAAAGTCGCTTACGCTGCAGGCAATATAATACAAACTTATTAATGATAATTATAGATTCCCCTAGGAGAAGAAGTTCTTGCTCCTAGGGGAATTCTTCGTTCAGCGACGTTGAATGTGTGTTCAGCACTGTTGAATGTGTGTTCAGCACTGTTGAACATAGGTTCAGCAGTATTGAACGGAGATTTCTTCTAATGGTACCAACAAATTCTCCCTATTCTTTCAACAACTTCTTTCTATACTTTGAGTATCTTCTCCTTATCCTTTCATCCGTTTTCCATAGGCCTGGACGGAACTTCTCCTTATTCTATTGTTATTTTTCTCTAATAATATTTGGCATTGTCGTGAATAATGTGTATTTTTGCAGCTATGAACAAATCACTAACCGCTTTATCTAAAATAAGCATGGCGATAGCTATGCTTTTTATAACCATAGCGCTCCATGCGCAACGTTTCGTCAACACCACCCTGGATGGTGCTCAGGCAGTCTATGCCATTACCCAAGATACATCAGGAGTAGTCTGGCTGGGTACCGACAATGGTCTCTACAGTTATGATGGCTACCACGACTATCGTCATTTTGCTTCCCATACCTTTAGTCATGTCAGCATCAATGCGCTCGGCTTCGAGGGTAGCATGCTCTATCTGGCTACGGGCAATGGAATGCTGAAGTTTGATACGCAGAAGGGAATCTATGCTTCTGCGCCAGCGATGGAATCAGATGGAGACAAGGGCAGGAAAAAGGCGGTAAGGGAGTTGCGAGTGCTCAATATGAAGGGCAGGAAAGATGCCTTTGGCAACGAAGTGTATGCTATCCTGCATACACAGAAGGGACTTCTGGTGGGTTCTCTCGCCGGACTCCGTCTCAACCAGCGCCAGATTCTCCTGACTCCCGGAGCACAGCCGCTGGTGAATGCCCTGGCTTATGATGCCAAGCGCCACTGCTACTGGATAGGTACCGAGGGAGCCTTGTACTGTGCCGACCAGGCTTTGCAGAACTTCTCCAAGATTGCGGCACTGGATGGAAACTCCGTGAAGTGTCTGGACGAAGACCAGGATGGCAATCTCTATATTGGTACAGATAATGGACTTTATCGCATGGCGATGAATAACAGTCTGGAGCATTTCGTTCACGACTCGCGCAATGAGGCAACCATCCCCAACAATATCGTATGGTCCTGCTATGTGGATAAGTGGCAGAATGTGTGGATCGGTACCGATCACGGACTTTCCCGTTTATCTACCCATACCTACTATCGCTTCACTTCGCTCGATAAGATTACCTTCTCGGGCGAGGGTAACTGTCTGCATGCTATCCTTCAGACCCGCAGCGGCGACTGGTGGATGGGCGGAACCAACGGCTTGATTCACTATGCAGAGGGAGTGCGCGTGCAGGGAACTGCATCTGAATATCAGAATGTGGTATGGTATAAACAGAACAATCCTTCGGCTCCTCTTGCTCACAACCGTGTGCGCAAGATTTATGAAGACAAGGAGGGGGATGTATGGATCTGTACAGACCACGGCATCAACCTCTATCAGAAGAGTACGGGAAAGTTGCTCAACTTCATCGTCTATGACAAGAGCGGCAAGTATTCTACTGCCTGGGCTTATGATATTCTTCAGGATCAGATGGGCAGAATGTGGATGGCATCTTATCAGGGTGGCGTCTTCGTGCTTGACAAGCAGCGCCTTCTGGCAGCCATCTCGCTCTCATCTGCTGCTACAGCCACCTGTGTGGCAGACCATCATTTCTCAGACAAGGGAAAGAACGCCCTCTCGGGCCTGCACATCGGTCAGCTGGTACTCGATGGAAAGGGAATGGTCTGGGCATCATCTTATAATCATCTCGACCGTATCGATACCCGTACCCTTCGCATCTCACATATCCCAGGCAATGATGCCATCAATTATCTGATGAAATCTGACAATGGCAATGTATGGGTAGGATACAATGCCAGCGTGAAGTGCTTTATGGTGAACCTGCCGATGAAGGGCAAGGAACTGGAAAGCAAGGAATGGAAGATTGATGCGAAGGTGGTCTCCATGTGCGATGTGGAAAACAAGGTCTGGGTGGTGGCAGGCAATGTCTGCAGCGTGCTGGATCCTGAGAACAACAGTTTCCGATTCTTCATTCCGATGGAGAGTCCGAATAATATCTATTATTCCAAGCTGAACCACGAAGTGGTGATGGGTGGCAATGATGGCTTCATCTCCATCCGTGCCGACCTTTCCATGCCGAAGGACGACAAGGCGCAGCTGCTCCTGGCGGGTATCGTGGTGAATGGCAGACAGACCCAGGATGCCTTGCTCGACGAGAACATTGAGGGAACACCAGGTGTTTCGCCTGTGGGACTGAAGACGCTTGTTCTGGAGCATGATGAGAACAACTTCACGCTCCAGCTGTCTGATTTGCCTTTTGCTGATCATCCTACCGCCGTCTATGCCTACCATCTGGAGGGTAGCGACCACGAGTGGCACTATCTGGACAAGGGCGATCTTGACATCACTTACAATGGATTGTCGTATGGCGATTATCATCTCACCGTGCGTATGGTGGATGGCGAGGGAAATATCGGAGATGAAGTTTATCAGCTCGAAATCTCCGTTCTTCCACCATGGTATCTCACCATCTGGTGCAAGCTGTTCTATCTTACCCTCCTGATTGTGTGTATAGCCTGGGTCATCAATGCCCATTTCGTAAGAAAGCAGTTGAAGGAGGCGAAAAAGCAGAAGGAGGAAATTCTGGAGCAGGTGCAGGCGCGTATGAAGTTCTATGCCAACCTTGCCGATGAGCTGAAGAATGCTGCCGCTCACCGTTCGTTCGATGAAGTGAATCATCTGGTAGTTTCTAATCTCGATGTGAATGCTTCCGACAGCGAATCAGAGTCGGCAATGATCGTAAATTTCAATGGTCAGCAGACTCTTCCGGAAGTTGAGATCGATGAGATGGATAAGAAACTGCTCGACGAGATTAAGGAGACGATAGAAGAGAATATGGTGGATTCCGACTTTAACGTGTCGGTGCTTCAGGAGAAGATGGGCATGGGAAATAAGCAGCTTTACCGCAAGCTGAAGGCAATTACGGGTCAGACTCCGGTGGAGTATATCCGTGATATGAGAATGCAGAAGGCGGCAAAATTATTAAAGGCGGGCAAGTTCAGCGTGTCGGAGGTAATGTACACCGTAGGCTTCTCTAACAGCAGTTATTTCTCCAAGTGCTTCTCCAAGGCGTTTGGAATGACTCCTACCGAGTTTATGCGCAGTTAGGAGTGAAAATGTTGCCTAAAATCATAACTTTACAGAAAAATGTTATGATTTTAGGCAAAATTCGTTATTTTATGTTTTAATTCTTGCTTAAGTTATTAAAAATTAGTAATTTTGCACCTTGAATCGAAGTACAGGTCCATGCGTGGACTATCAAGCACTATTGGTCTAAACTGAAAGAGGTATTGAGCGAAACACCTCAAGATGGGATGCAGTAATTGATTTATGTACAAGAAAGAAAAAATAAGTATCAATTTATAGTAAACAATTTAAGAAACAAGGATGAGAAGATTAACTCTTTTACTTGTCTCTCTTGTATTGTTGTCTATCCAATCCGTATTGGCGCAGAGTTTCCGCGTCAAAGGTACCGTTGTGTCTGCTGAGGACAACGAACCGATGATTGGTGTGACGATTAAGCAAGAGGGTACATCAAATGGTGTGGTCACCGATATTGACGGTAACTATACCATCGAAATTAAAGGGGCTTCGAAAGCTACACTGGCATATTCGTATGTCGGATGTCTGACCCAGAAGCATGTAGTCAAAGAGCAGACAAACACGCTCAACATCACCCTTGCTCCTGATTCAAAGATGATGGACGAGGTTGTCGTTGTGGCGTATGGTGTGCGAAAGAAGGGAACCATTGCGGGTTCCGTGTCTGCTGTGAAGGCAGAAAAGATTGAGAATGTTCCAGCTGCCAGCTTCGATCAGGCTTTGCAGGGACAGAGTACAGGTTTGCAGGTCATCGCCTCTTCGGGTGAGCCAAGCAAGGCTGCCACTTTCCAGATCCGTGGTACCAACTCCATCAACTCTGGTAAGGCTCCGCTCTTTATTCTGGACGGTGTGCCTATCTCCAGCTCCGATTTCAATACCTTGAGTCCTAACGACATCGAGAGTATCTCGGTATTGAAAGACGCCTCTTCTACCTCTATCTATGGTGCCCGTGCGGCAAATGGTGTGGTGGTGATTACATCTAAGAGAGGTTTGGCGATGGATAAGGCGAAGATCACGCTCCGCGCACAGTATGGTTTTTCTGAATTGGCTCAGAACAACTGGAAGATGATGAACACCGACGAGCGTATCCAGTTTGAAAAGGAAGTTGGCTTGGATGCCGGTAAGGATTACAACCTCCTTTCAAAGGTGAATGTCAACTGGCTGGATGAGGTGTTCAACGACCGCGCTCCTCTGCAGAGCTACGAACTCTCTATCAACCGTGCTACCGACCGTTTGAATTATTATGTTTCGGGTGGTTTCTACGACCAGGATGGTATTGCGCAGAATTCAACCTTCCGCCGTTACAACATCCGCACCAATGCTGATGTCAAGGCTAGCAAGTGGTTGAAGGTAGGTACCAACACCATGGCTGCTTACGAGGAAGCTCAGCAGGCTGATGATGGTAGCTATACCACCGTGACTCCTATTTCTGCATGCCGCTTCATGTTGCCTTACTGGAATCCGTATGCCAAGGATGGCAGTCTGGCTTCGCTTGCAGCAGGCAACTGGGCTGGAACCAGTGAGAACCCTATCGTCTATATGGGCAAGAATCCTATCAGAAACAAGAAGTACAAGGTGCTCTCTACCATGTATGCCGAGGTTTATCCGATAGAGAATCTGACTATCCGCACCCAGTTTGGTGCCGATTTCACTCACTCTACAGCCTTCCTGCAGTCATTCCCAAGTCTCTCTTCCAATAATGGTCAGGGTACTGCGGCACGACAGAGCAGCGACGCCATCAACCTGACAGAGACTACCACCGCCAACTATCGCTTCAGTCTGAATGATATCCATGCGTTCAACGTGATGTTGGGTCAGGAGGCAGTAAGCTATCATTCAGAGGGATTCCAGGTATATTCCAAGGGTCAGACCAGTGATCTCCTGACCAACGTATCTTCTGGTACACGTGCCAGCCGTTGGGCAGATTCATCTTCTGACTACTCTTACCTCTCGTTCTTCATGCGTGGCGAGTACAACTACAAGGAGCTTTACTACGCCGACTTCTCTCTGCGTACTGATGCTTCTTCACGTTTCGGTAAGGATCATCGCTGGGGTACCTTCTGGTCACTCGGTTTCATGTACAATGTGAAATCTACCGATTGGCTGAAGGATGTAAAGTGGCTCAGTTCTGCTCAGCTTGCCGTAAGTACAGGTACATCGGGTAACTCTGAGATTCCAAACTATTATCACCTGGCTTTGGTTTCTGGTGGTGCCAACTACGATGATACTGCCGGTTTCTATCCATCACAGAGTGGTAACGAGGAATTGGGTTGGGAGTCAACATGGGCAAACAACTTCGCCCTCCGCTTGGGCTTCCTCGATAGAATCAACTTCAGCTTCGAGGCTTACTACAAGCGTACTTCCAATATGCTGATGCGCGTTCCTGAGTCTTATACCGTTACCGGCGAGGGCTATCGCTGGAAGAACGTAGGTGTGATGGCTAACAAGGGTATTGAGCTGAGCGCTGACGGTGATGTAATCCGCACCCGTGACTTCACCTGGAATGTAAGCGCCAACGTATCTTACAACCAGAACCGCCTGAAGGAACTTTATAACGGTGTAACCGAGTATGTAAACTCAACCACCGGTTTGAAGTATGTGGTAGGTCACTCTGTAAGCGAGTTCTTCCTGAACCGTTATGCCGGTGTGAACCCAGCAAATGGTGAGCAGCTCTGGTATGATAAGGACGGCAACGTAACCAACGAGTTCCGTGAGAGCGACAAGGTGATGACAGGCAAGACCTATGATGCACCTTGGATGGGTGGTTTCGGTACAAGTTTCCGTTGGAAGGGCTTGCAGCTTTCTGCCCAGTTCAGCTGGATTGGTACACGCTACGTCATCAACAACGACCGCTTCTTCGAGGAGAGTGGTGTAACCTTCGGAACAGCTTACAACCAGTCAAACCGTCTGTTGTACGACCGCTGGAAGCAGCCGGGCGATATTACCGACATCCCACGTTGGGGCGAGGTAACCCAGCTTGACGACCGCTTCCTGGAGAACGCATCGTTCCTCCGCATGAAGAATCTCAGTCTGTCGTATTCGTTGCCACAGAGCTTGTTGCGCAAGACTAACTTCTTCTCTATGGTTCGCATCTACGGACAGGCACAGAACCTCTTCACCATTACCGGTTTCAACGGCTTGGACCCAGAGGTTTCATCCAATATTTACCAGGCGCAGTATCCAGCTTCACGCCAGTTTACCCTGGGTGTAGAACTGCAATTCTAAGCTAGAAAGGAGAAAATAAAATGAATATCAGAAATATAAAGACATACATCCTGTCGGGTATCCTGACCCTCTCGCTGTCTTCCTGTCTTGATAAATATCCAGAGGATTCCATCCGCATGGATGAGGCTATCAACAAGGTGGAAGATGTGGACAAGCTGGTGATCGGTATCTACGACAGTTTCAAGAGCAGCGCCTTGTATTCGGGCAATCTGACAATCCTGCCAGACTTGCAGGCAGACTTCGTATTCTGCGTAAAGGGCTACTCTAATGCCTATGGCGACATCTATCGCTGGAAAGACATCAAGGCAACCAATACCGACATCGAATCGGTTTATGCCGACCTTTATGATGTAATCAACCGATGCAATTTCCTGCTTGACAATGTTGATAAGGTAAAGGCAGCAACTACTGATGACAAGCAGCTTGACAAGCTGGAGCAGTATGAGGGCGAGGCTTACTTTGCACGTGCCCTGGCTTACTCAGAACTGATCAAGTGTTTCTGCAAGGCTTACGATAGCGATGAGCAGGCAGAGAAGGAACTCGGCGTAGTACTTACAGAGCACTACAAGGGTAATGAGGTTCAGAAGCGAGCTACCCTGAAGGAATCATACGAATTCGTATTGAGTGACCTCGATAAGGCTACTGAATATCTGAAGGTAGCTGATGACTTCACCGGAAGTCTCTACAACGAGATTTACTTCAATGAATATACCTGCCATGCCTTGCGTGCGCGCGTATCCTTATATATGCACAAGTACGATGATGCCATCAAGTATGCTTCTAAGGTAATCGGCAGCAAGTTCTATACCCTGGAGAAGGCTTCTTCCAACACCTATTCCAACCAGGTGAAGGATTACAAGTATATCTGGACCAATGGTGATTCCCGTGAGGCTATCTGGAAGGTAGGCTTCACGGTGAACAGTTATGGCGGTGCTCTGGGTACTATCTTTGATAACTACAACTACGTAAGTTATCGTCCGGACTACGTGCCTGAGACCTGGGTCATCAATTCATTCGACAGCAACGACCTCCGTGCCGCAGCCATCTTCACTACTCGTGTAACAGGTTATGAGCACGGCTTGCAGTGGCCTTTGTTGAGCAAGTATTTCGGTGATGCCACCTTCTTGAACAACAATATCCTTCACGTTCACCAGCCAATGGTATTCCGTCTTGCCGAGCAGTATCTGATCCGTGCTGAGGCTTATGCAATGAAGAAGGACTACACCAAGGCAGGTAAGGATATCTCAACCCTGCGCACCGCCCGCTACTCTTCTTATGGTGGTAACACCGCGTTGAGCGAGAGCAACGCCTTGAGCGTTATCGAGTCGGAGCGAGTAAAGGAACTCTATATGGAAGGCTTCCGCCTGAACGACCTGAAGCGCTGGCACAAGGGATTCAGCCGTAAGGTGAGTGACCAGCCAGCAGCCAACTTCGTACAGAGTAGCCTGAAGGTAGAAAAAGACGACCCACTCTTCGTATGGCCTATCCCACAGCATGAGCTGGAGGCACCGGGTTCGGAGATTGAGCCTAATGAAAGTAACAAATAAAATAAGGAGACGATCATGAAGAAAATAATGATGGGATGTTTGGCAGCCGTGGCTGTACTCATCGCTCTTGCGAGCTGTTCGCAGGATTATACCACCTATTCGGGTCCAAGTCATATCATGTTCTCTGATACGCTCTATCAGTACGCCGTACAGGAAACCAACGAGGTTTTTAATGTTCCTGTTTCGGCTACCGAGAAGGTTGATTACGACCGCACCTTCGGCGTGGAGGTTGTAGATAAGCAGAGCAATGCCATCGAGGGACAGCACTATCGCATCCTCAACAACACCGTTACAATCAAGGCGGGCGAGATGGTAGGAAACGTACAGGTTCAGGGTATCTATGATAACATCGGCAAGACCGACTCTCTGGGCTTCACCCTGAAGCTGGTGATTCCGGAGAAGTATAACTGGACAGAGCTTTACAAGGACTACACCCACGTGGTGATGCAGAAGTCTTGTCCTTTCGATATCCACAACTTCTCTGGCTGGTGCATGGTAACATCTACCTTCTACAACCAGTACTTGAACAACGTAACCAACCGTCTGATCAAGACCGAGGTAGTGGAAGGCGAGGAGAATACCGTTCTGCTGAAGGATGTTTACTACAAGGGCTACAACCTGAAGTTGAAGTTCAATACCAATAACATCCTGGAGCCAAAGGTAGAGATGGACGACCAGATAGCTGGTGAGACCGGCGAGGCGTTCGGTACCATCTATGGAGATGGCAAGTTGCGTATCAGCCAGCCATCTTTCTACACCTCTTATTATAATACCTGCCAGAACTATGTATTGCAGTATGTCACCATGAGTGTTGACAACAAGGATG
>OGEX01000173.1_pt1 | contig 18886 bp, 13 predicted proteins | sample 1570791 | NCBI WGS metagenome assembly OGEX01 (sample SAMEA2582023, study PRJEB24529) | metagenome | biome: Human gut stool | place: China | collected 2011
GGAGCCGAGATAGAAAGAGTTGGCCGTCCGTTGAAACAAGGTGCGGATACGTGGGATGGTAAGCGTGTCCCCTTCTCCGAAATAATAGCGGAATTGTCCCGTTTCCTTATTGAACCGTGCCAGTCCTCCGTACCATGTGCCCGCCCATAATACTCCCTGCGAACTTTCCATCAAAGAGATAATCTCGTTGCAGGCAGGACGTCCGAAAGAGGTGTCCTCGGATATATACCCAGTGAAATTGTCTGTCCGTTGGTTGTATTTCGCCAAACCATTCCGGGTGCCTATCCAGATAGTCCCGAATGAGTCGTTGTAGGTTACCCACACGTGATTGTCCGGCAATGAATGAGGATCGGAAAGAGAATGTAGATACTGCTTCAAGGTACCTTTTTTCTCGTTGTAGACGAACAATCCGTTGGTTGTCCCAATCCATAGCTGCCCGTCATTGTCATAAGCCATTCCGAAAGTACTGTTGACTGTCGCCCCGTCTTCCGTCTGTTTATCGAATACGGAGAACTTCTCCTCCCGCGAGTCGAATAAATACAACTTCTCCGTACTGGCTACCCAAATCTGATTGTTATCCTGATGGCGGCAGATCGTTACTATATTCATATAACTGTTTCCACCGTTTTCTGACGAATGTCCGTAGTTGGTGAACTCGATGCCGTTGAAACGATTCAGTCCGTCCTGTGTTGCAAACCACATATATCCGATGCTATCCTGAAGGATGCTCCGGACACAATTACCCGATAACCCCGATCTAACGTCATATTTCTTGTAGATATTGGCGAAGACCAGAGAAACCGATGCCAGCAATATACATATGGATAAGATGGATCGTTTCATAATTTCTTTTCTTTGTATCCCCTGTTTGCAGGAGCTATATATCCTGCGTATTGGAGCTATATGTCCAATACGTTGGATCTATATACCCAACACGCAGGGCATATATGCCCAACAGATTGGATATATAGCTCCTGTAAACAGGTTGATTACCCCTTTTATAGAAGCCTTTATTTCACATCATCCCACGTATCTGTGCGGAACGGGAAAGCACTCAATCCGAAAGTATTCCGCAGCGTGATATTTCCCACATAATTGCGGAAAGCATAGCGCACGGCAACCGGCTGTGCCACCTCTTCACTCCACACTTCTACCGTGTTGGTACGTCCTACAATTTTTGCTTTCGCCGGATAGAACTTCTTGTCCGCTCCCGCAATCTCGAATCCTTCCAGTTCGGAGAAAGTAGGGAACAACCCCGCAGATGCATTATCGAATGTCACTATGGCCTTTTTGTCCGCATAGTCCACTTTAGTCATGGTGTGGTGGCTGATGCGGTAGGCGAAATGATTCGTGACCTCAACTTGGCTCACACTCTCGCTATGAAGATGTCTCATCCTCTGCTCGCTGCTATCCATGAGATATTGCAGAAGATTAAGTTGGCATTCTTTGGTACAGAGTATAGCGATGTGACCAAGAACATCATCCGTTCTATTGAACAAGCATACGTGAAGACTGCCAATGGTCAGGTGACAAACTCTGAGACTGGCGAAGATGTTTCATTCTCTCTCCGTCAAAAGCCTGAACCTAAGAAGAAGGGTATCGGCTACAAGGTGTTCGTATTGAAGGATGGCAAACTCTATCCGCCAATGGTAGCGAACCCTAATGGTGCAGCCACTCCAGTGGGTGTGTGGCTCGATGCTGATGCTGCTCCTATTGCTGGAGAAAGCAAGACTGGCAGACCTCAGGTTAAGCAGGGTGGCAAGGGCACACAAGGCGGTAGCGGTAAGCTAGCCTATAGACCAGGCTGGCATCTTGGTGTAGTTCCTTATGCTATCCAGTTCAACCGCAAGGATGCTGAGGGCAACAAGACTCTCTTCCCTAAGAACTTCGTCTTCGCTGAGGTGGAGTATGCTGCTGATGTGGACTATCAGGAGGAAGCTCGCCAAGAGGGTATCAATCCATCGGGCAAGTATCAGCATTCGCTCGCTGGCTTGAAACATCTGCCTACTGATGGATATTATATGTATCGTACCAACCCGAACCCTGAGACTGACCCTTGGGTGATTACTGGTGCGATGAAGGTGAACCGTATCTTGACCAGAGCAGAGCAGGCGGAACTTGTGAAGAATGCTGGTCGTGAACCTCAGCAGATTCAGGAGGGCGATATTGTTACTGATGATGTTGTTAACAGCATCAATCAGGAGATAGCTGCTGCTCCTAAGTTCTCGCTGAAGGTGTATCATGGTAGCGGTGCTGACTTCACAGAGTTTGACTTCGACCACATTGGCGAGGGTGCTGGCTCACAAGCATTCGGTTGGGGCGGATATGTTACATCTTTCAAGAAGATTGGCAAAGATTATGCAGCTGTAGGTCAGCAGAGTGCTGAAAGCAGACACGCATATTCAGAAGATACACCTATTGAAGCTGCTGTAAGTGCTATCTTAGGGCAGGATATATACAACAATCAAGCAAAAACGTTTGAGCAGAAAAAGGCACAGGCTATTAAGAATGCAGAAAACTCTATTGTTAACTTTAGTAATATGCTCAATAACTCGAATGAACTTGACGAAAAGAGCAAGAAGTTCTTGAAGGAGAGCATTGAGAAAGATAAAAAGAAACTTGAAGTCCTTCGTACTCTGACCGAGGAGCAGTATAAAGAGGAGTATATAAAACAAGGTCGTGCCAAGAATCTCTACGAGGTGGATATACCTGATGATAATGGCAGAAATTATCTGAAATGGTACGAGACTTTGAGTGAGGAACAGATAAATACTATTCGTGATGCTTTGGCTAAGAAGGGTGTTGATGTTTCATCTTGGGAGAAGAGAGGTTTCAAATTGGATTTACCTTTTAAAGATGTATATGCAGCAGTTCTTCCGATGATGATGCGTTGCGAGCCAAAGGAAGTGAGCAAGTTTCTTTCTTCTATTGGATATACTGGCATCAAATATCCTGCTGGAACCATCATGGGCGGTGCTGAGGAAGATTATACCAACTATGTTATCTTCAAGCCTGAGGATATGAAGATTACAGAGCATACCAAGTTCTCCATCAAGACCTATCATGGCTCCCAAGCATCATTTGACCACTTCGACCACTCCTTTATGGGTAGCGGTGAAGGTGCTCAGGCTTACGGCTGGGGAACCTATGTGAGCGAGGTGGAAGGTATTGCCAAGGCTTATGCTAAGCAGAATGCTGCCAAGCATGGAATGCCAAGAGAGTATAAGATTGCTCAGACTCGCCTTAATCATGCCAAGTTTGAATACGACAAGGTACAACGTCGCTATGATAATAGTAAGGCTTACATTGACAGCCTTAAAGAAGATTTGCAGAATTACAGAGAGTCTATAGCTAGGAGAAAAGAAAAGGTTGAATATTTCGCACAAAACAATATGCCTGAAACTGTTGATAAGTTGCTCAAACAGATAAAGAGAACGGAAGACACTATTAAGGTTACAGAGAATGACATCAATATGCGAACTAATGACCTCGAAGGATGGAAACCAAAACTGGAAGAGGTAAAGAAGAAGTATGAGGAAGAGCAGAAGAAGTTTGATGCTATTCCAAAACCTCAGATTGAGCGCAACCTTTATTCTGTTGATATTTCTGATGATACTGGTGAAAACTACATCGGATGGGATGAAAAAATGACTCCTAGAATGCGTGATATTAGAAAAGAGATTCTTGAAGACAATGGCTACAAATTGGTTGATTCCGATGAAGTGCGTGACTATTTCGAGGACAGAGACGGAAAGGAATACGAATTGTTCAAGGAGCAGTATAAGACTGGCGGCACTTTTTATGAAGAGTTGGCTCAGTTACTACATTCACAGAAACTTGCATCACTCGCATTGAAGGAGTATGGTTTTGATGGTGTGAAGGTTATTGCTCAGCGTAATTCTGGCGGCAACAAGGAAGGAAAGATGAACTATGTTATCTTTGATGAGAACAACGCCCAGATTACCAGTCATGCCAAGTTCTCGTTGAAGGATATTAAGCCAGTTGGAAAGAATCAGTTCGGTGATGTCTATGACCAATTCAAGGGCAAACCAAAAGAGGCTTTCGATTTTTTGCTAAAGAATAAGGATGGCTATCTGAAAGGTGTGTTCCATCGTAATGAGATTGGTGATATTGATTTGGCTTACGGTTCTGCTCCAAATCCTTACAAAGGTAAAGGTTTGGCTCATATCATAAGAAAGCATGTAGAAACATTGCATGATTTCCCTTCTGTAGATGATGCTATAAATACTATAACAGATGTTATTAGTAATGGTGTTGTCAAAGATGGCTCTATTCCTAATACATACGACATAGAAAATGGAGATTATCGTGTTGTGGTGGCTGCTGATAAGAACGGAAATTGGGTTTTAACTGCATTTGATTATGTAAATCCAACTAAGAAAAAGAAGAAAGGCACTGCTACCGCTTTACCCCCTAGTCAGTCTTCCGATGGAGCAGGTGCTGTCGCTCCAAACCTTTCTGCTGCAAAGATAGACAATTCTTCTGAAACTACCAAGGAAAATGGCGAAAAAGTTGATATTGATGGCACAAAATTCTCATTGAAAGATGAAGAATACCTGAAAGCGGTGGAAGATGGAAATATGGAAAAGGCTCAGAAGATGGTGAATGAAGCTGCCGATGCTGCTGGCTATTCCACAGATTCCAGCTATCAAGGTACATCTGCCTTCAATGGTGCTGCACCTTGGGGTAATGGTTACTTCTTGACAAAGGACGAACGCAAGGAGGCTTGGGATAATGGTGAGTTTGAAGGTGAATCAACTCTTGGTGATTATATCAATGATGATATTGATGGCGGCAACTTGGAGGAGTTGACTAATGCCGCATCTTATCGTGCAGCTGACCCTATGCGTAAGGAGGCTATTGATAATGTTCGTAATGCTATTCAGAAGAAAGCTAAGACTATTACAATGTATCGTAGTGTTCCTTCTGATGTGAAGGAAGGTTCTTTCCGAAATGGTGATTGGGTTACTCCAAGTCGTGCTTATGCTGTTGATAATGCAAAATTGCATGGATGGGGTGACGATTACAACATCATCGAACAAAAAGTTCCTGTTGATGAAGTTTGGTGGGATGGCAATGATATTGCAGAATGGGGCTATGGTCGTGAGGAAGATTATATCAATGATACAGACTTCGCCTATAAGAACAGCAAGAACAACAAAAAGTTGCTTGATGCCGTTACCTATGATGATAATGGTAATGTGATTCCTTTGTCTCAGAGATTCAATGAGAAGAATAAGGATGTGCGTTTCTCTTTGAAGGATGAAAAAACTCTTGCAGGAGTGCATAACATTACTGAGGAGAAATTGAGAAAGGCTTTGAAACTGGGCGGTTTTGCCAATCCTAGCCTTGCTGTGATTGATACAAGCAAGAGCGGTCACGACAACTTTGGAGAGATTTCCTTCATCGCTCCTTCTGCCCTTTTGGATAAGCGTACTGGCAATACTGGTGGCACTTGGATAACTGATGCCTACACTCAGCGTTATCCTTCCGTAGAGCGAGAAATGAGTGAAAAGGGGTATCGGAAGTTTGAAGACTGGGTTGATAGCCTTGATTACCCAAGTGGAGCTAAGGCTGAGATTGAGAGACAGGCAAAGGATGCCCTAAGTGACAATAATTCACCTGCTTGGGAGTTGATGTACTTGAAGGAAAAGGGTATTGATATTAAGGAGTATGATTCTAGAATTGATTATCGCTGGAAAGAGATTATCAGTGACCATCCTACTGCCGAGGATATTCTGAGCAGTATGCAGAATGACCCTGAACTGAAAGAAAAGGTTACAAGTCTGGCTAAGCATGCCATCATCCATCCTACTTGGGAAAAGGTTTCTTTGGAGGTAAGAAGAAAGATGTACAAGGAGACTGGCGTTAAGGCTAGCCCTATCAATCCACAAGTAAGAAAACAGACTAAGGAAATCTTTGAGCGTGACTATGCGCCAAGTCTTCTTAACAAGAATGGTACACCAAAGAAATCCGATGTAAAGAAGGTTGTTGAACAGATGGTGAAGGAGCACAACGACACAAAGAAGTATGACTTCTATCTGTCTAAGGTGAAGGCAAGCAATTACGTCAACAAGAATGGTCTTTATGATGATTACATCAGATGGCAGGAGAACAAACTGGATGAGTTCGGAACGAAGAACCGTATCTTCCGTGGCTATACTAGGGATGGTTCCCGAAAGTATGTGCCTGAGACTCTTGAAAATGTTTCAAAGGCTATGAGGGAAGAAGCAGATGGGCAGACCAATGGAAGTGAATATACCTCGTTTGGTAGCTTTATAGCAAAGTTGGCTAGTCGTGTTGATTCTACAGACGAAATGCGTGCCAACAAGGATAAGCTGTCTTCTAATAAGGATAAGGAAGAATTTTACGAGAAATGGAATGAGGTTTATTATGAACTTGCCAAGTTCTTGTATAATGATGTGTTCTATGGAGAGCAGAGACTTCACGATATTGTATTGCAGTCTGACCCTAAGAAGTATGCCAAGAAAGAATATGGAATTACCCTTACTCCTACCTTCATGAAGAAGCTGGATGCCTTGAAGAATGCAGTACAGACAGAGTTGAAGAGTGCGTACTTTGAAACTAAGTACAACAGACCTCTCCGTCTAAACGAGTTTGCTGCTGCCGTGGTTCCTGATAACTTGGGCGAAGATGTGCGCAAGGGTATAGAGAATGCTGGCTTACCAATGTATGACTACGACCCGAATAAGGAAGGTGACCGCAGTCGTGCCTTCAATGAAGCTATCAATAGCAGCGACAATATCCGATTCTCTCTCGCTGGCGAGCGTGGTGCGACTGCTGCTGACAAGGCAGAGGAGCGTACCTTCCGTATGGATAATCTCTCTGTGGCTCGCAAGATGGAAGAGGAGAAGAAGGATGCCAAGGCAATCAAGATGGCTACTGGCTGGGAGCGTGGTGCTGATGGCAAATGGAGATACGAAATGCCTGATGCCAAGATAAAGGACACGATGGACGTAGGCGGTGGGCACATCGTTAAGCGTTACGAGGATGATATGCTATGGAATGGCGGCAAACTATCTAATGTGATTGATGCACCTGAATTATTTAAGGCTTATCCTCAGTTGAAAGATGTGCTTATTGATACTGATGCCATTATGAACGATATGCCTTCAAATGGTGAATATAATTCAAAAACCAACACCATAACCATACATGCTGATGAGTTGAAATATATGAATAGCATATTGAATCACGAGATTCAGCACGCTATTCAGGATATTGAAGGCTTTGCCAAGGGCGGTAGTCCTAGATTGGTTAGAGGTGAAGTTAAGAAGAAATTAAACGAGGTAACCAAGCAGATTAGGCAGTTACGAGCAGAAGGCAAGGAAGATGAGGCGAAGGCTCTGATTGAGAAGAACAGAGGTCTTTATAATGCTTATCAGAAGAATGATGATTACAATAGTTACAAGTCACTCGCTGGTGAGGTGGAAGCTCGCAACGTATCTGCCCGATTGAACATGACTCCTGAGGAGAGAAGAAAATCTCTCGCTGAATCTACTGAGGACGTGGCTCGCAAAGACCAGATTTTCTTGGGCGTGGGCGATGTGTCCTTCTCTCTACGTGATATGGCTGACGGAAAGGAGAGTGGGGCGGCTGATATGGCTGAGGATTTGAAGAGTCTGAACACTCCTGATGAGGTGGATGATGCTATCAAGACTGCCATTGATGATATGCCGAGCGGCTGGAAGATGGCTAACAAGAAGATGATTCATATTGCTCAGGCTCTGGGCGAGAACCGCAAGGCAGAGATTGCTGGCGAGGAACCTAAGTTCTCCCTGAAGGATGGCACTCTCATTAAGGCTGGAACCTACTTTAGCGGTGGCGGTCTTGTTGAGGAAGGCTTGAAGGGTATCATCGACCCAGTTGTAGCTGTGGAGTACGATGAGAAGATAAGCGGTGTATATCGCAACAACTTCGGGCAGCACATCGTTACTGCTGATGTTCGTGATGTTGACCCAAGAGAGTTGGTTAAGCAGATAGATGGCGAGGTAGAGTACTTCCATGCAAGCCCAGTCTGCAAGAACTACTCTCAGGCGAAGAGTAACCATGCTGAGGTGGAACTTGACAAGGAGACTGCTGCTAGTACAGCGGAGTTTATCAATGCCATTAAGCCAAAGGTGGTGACTATTGAGAATGTGAAGGGATATAAGGATTCGGAAGCCATGAAGACTATTACCGATGCTCTGGATGCCAACGGCTATACTTGGGATGCAGATGTGTATAACGCTGCTGACTATGGTGGCTACACCAACCGAGAGAGATTGATTGTCCGTGCGGTTCGTGATGGTAAACTCCCAGCCAAGCCAAAGAAGATGGCACGCAAGAGCGGATGGTATGAAGCTGTGGCTGATATTATCCCGACCCTGACCGAGAAGAAGAATGGTGTGGCTCCTTGGATGGATATTCGCTTGAAGGCTGATGGCATTGACTGGCGTAACATTGACAAGCCTTTGTATGTGATGGGTAGTGCCTACGCTGACGGAAAGGTTCCTCATGCCTTTGCAGATGAACTGCTGCCAACGCTCCGAACCAAGAGCGGTGATGTGATTGTGATGCCTGACGGCAAGGTGTATCGTGCCATGGGTAGAGTGCTCGCTAGAGTATCAGGAGTGAGCGATGATTACAAGATGCCATTCTCCGAGAATCTGAGCCATACCATCATCGGCAACGGAATCCCTACCCAGTTGACGGAACATGTGATTGCTCCTCTCTTGCAGAACACCTTGCGCCCAACTACTCCTGAGGATGGTAATACCAAGTTCTCCTTGCGCTATGACCAGTTTGAGCATGACCTGAACCAGTGGAAGAAGGATAATAGTCTGCCTAAGGATGCCCAGCGACCAACCATCCCACAACGCAACGCTGGCGAGAGTGCCGTTGACTTCCTGAGGAGAGTGGACGAGTACCGAAAGCAGATGGCTCTGTGGAAGACTGCTCCAACCTACGAGCAGCATCTTCTGAGTGATGATACTGCCCTTGGAGAGTTCAACCGAGAGTTGCAGCGTGGCTCCGTGCTCAAACGTATCGCCTTCCAAGATAGTATGCTGGCTATTCGTAAGGCTCAGGAAGCTATCATGAAGGAAGTGGGTGTTGGCCGCCTGAACATGGCCGAGGATGCTTATACTGCCGAGAACCGAAGTCATGGCAAAGGCAAGAACGAGTTTGAGGAATACAATAATGAGTTCTTGCAGCCACTTAGAAAGGCCTATCATCAGATGAAGAAGGTACTGGGTGATAGCTATGATAATGTTCGTATCTACATGGTGGCCAAACATGGCTTGGAACGTAATGCTCAGATGGCCTTCAAGAAATCTTTGGAGTCTGATTTTGATGATGTGGCCAAAAGAAGTGCGGCATATAGGGCTTATAAGGGAGATATGAACCGAATTATCAATGATAGCGATTTGGAGTTTGGCCGTATTGATTTTAAAACTTGGAGAAATAGAGATAATTTGCTCAGAACAAAGTATTCTCCATCCTATATGGCCTACCGTTACGACGAAAATGGCATCGTATTCGATTATTCTGGCCTATCTGCTCTCTTCGGTGGCCCAGACTTTGAGGAAGCTGGCCATAAGTTGGTAAGAGATATTGAGGATAAGTACGTTACCGAGACTCACGACCTTTGGGATGCTACGAATGCGGCCACCAAGAAGATTCTCCGTGATGGATATAAGGCTGGAATGATGAGCAAAGATACTTATCAGTATGTTCGGGATATGTATGGCCATTATATTCCTCTCCGTGGCTGGGATGGAACTACGGCCGACCAAGTATGGGACTATGTAGGTAGCGGCAAAGGTTCGTTCAATCAGACCTTAAAAACGGCACACGGCCGTACCTCTATCGCTGATGACCCTATCGCCTACATTGAGAATATGGCAGAGAGTGGAATCCTGCTGAACAACAAGAACTGGGTGAAACAACACCTGATGCTCTTGGCTCAGAATCATCCAACTTCCCTGCTGACCCTAAGTAAGGCTTGGTACGTGAAGAGTACGGATGCCAACGGCAACGAAGAGTGGATTCCTGCTACACCTCAGATTACTTCTCAAATGAATAGCAATCAGGTAAAGGCCACAATTGACGCTTTCGAGAAGAAGATGGAACAGATGGCCGCAACTGGTGATGCTACTCAGAAAAGAGACGGACTGAACATAGCCTATCCTCAGACTCATAGCGAGGAGAGAGAACATGAGGTAAGAGTGATGAAAGATGGCGAGGAGTATGTTATCTATGTAAATGGTGACCCTCAGTTGGCTCAGGCGATGAACAATACAAGAGCACACCGAGTAAGAGAGATTCAGAGCGGCAAACTGGATAGGGCTGCTGCTTGGTTGGGTAGAAAGATGGCCGCAGCATATACTAGTCTTTCACCTCTCTTTATTCCTTCCAACTACTTCCGAGACCTGACCATGACGCTGGCATCTACGGCCATACGTGAAGATGGCCGTTACAACTATTTACTTAGAAAGAATATGGCTACATCTTGGAATCTCGGTTTTATGCTGAGAGACTATCAGAACGGAAAGTTGAGAGAGAAGGTAAGTAACGGAAATGCTACGGCCAAGGAACAGATGTTCTATGACTTCATGATGAATGGTGGCGAGACTGGCTTTGTATCTTCGCTTGATGTGGAAGACTTGAAGAAGAAATTCAAGAATGACTTGAAGGATTTGGATAGATGGAAGGCGAACCCAGTGAAGGTTGGCCACACCATTATGGATGGCATAGAGTTCCTGAACAGAATGATTGAGGATAGCAACCGATTTGCAGTTTATATGACCTCTATTCAGTATGGCCGTTCCATTGATGAGGCTGTGAATGATGCCAAGGACGTTACCTTGAACTTCAACCGAAAGGGTACTGGCGAATATGGCTGGCAGATGATTAGAAATCTCTATCTCTTCATTAACCCAGCAGTACAGAGTTTGCAGACTCTTGGTGCGCTTGCTAAGCATCATCCTTTCAAGTTCACGGCCGTTACTGCATCATGGTTGGCGAGTGGTGTGCTGGTTCCTATCGTTAACGCTGCCCTGATGAGTATGTTGGGTGGTGATGATGATAAGGATAAGTACTGGCAGTTCACAAAGTGGGATAGACGAAACAACCTTATCATGTGGGTTCCGTTCACTCATGAGTATATAAAGATTCCGCTTGCTCAGGAGTTCCGTGCCTTTTATGGAATAGGTGATATGATTGCATCCAAGATGATGGGTGGCGAGTTGGCTGAGGAAAGTTGGAGCCAGTATGCAGAAGACTTGCTCGGTCAGGTGGTGGATATGCTTCCGCTCGACCCTACTGGCTATGATGGAAATATTGCGGTCAGTCTGATGCCGAATGCTATTCGTCCAGTCTTTGAGTTGGCTTTCAATGTTGATTTTACAGGCAAGCCATTATTCAAGGAGACAGAGTATAACAAGTATGACCCTAACTTTACCAAGGCATACGTGGGCACTCCTGATTGGCTGGTTCGTGCATCAAGGATGATGAACTCAATCGGAAACGATTATCCTGATGTGCAGCAGAATAGTATTGATGCGTTCGGTGCCCCAAGATACAATCTGAACAACCCTGCTGTGGTTGACCATGTATTGTCTTCTTATCTCGGTGGTGCTTACACTATGGGCAGTCAGGTGCTCGGTGTTCTTACCAAGTCACTCAATGACCCGAAGGAAATCAAGGTGGCTGATATTCCATTGGTAAGCAAGTTCGTCAGCAATCCTGATGATAGACCAGTTACTAAGAAACAAGGTGATGAGTTCTGGGATATGAAGGAGAATCACGACCGTGCAGCCAATACCCTGAGCAAGTTGAAGAAACAAGCTAAGGTGGATGGCGATTACTCCCTGCTGGAGCGGTTCTACGGCTCTGAGGAGTATAAGCAGTACAAGCAGGATGATGTGAAGGTGAAGAAGTATGAGGAAGACAAGAAGAAGGAACGTGCTGAGGAGAGTGGGGAGGAGTATAGACCTCATAAGTTGAATGCCGAGGATATATACAAGTCTCACGCTACTCCGAAGGATGATTTTGAGGACTTGAAGCTGAAACAACTCTACACCAAACTGAACGGATTCAAGTCTGCCTACGACCTCTTGTTTGATACGGCTCCTAGTCAGAGCGATGGCTACTACAACACCAACAAGGCTGCCATTGATGCCATTGACGAGATTTCCCTTGATAAGCAGGAGATTTCCGAGTTGAAGAAAGGTTTCTTGGATGATGGCAAGGATGCCTACAACGCTGAGGACATGAAACAGATTCGTGAACTTAGAAAGAAGATTCTTTCCGTGCTGGAAAAGGCTAACAAGGTAGTTGTGGCTAACCAGAAGGCGAAGGCTGAGAAGTAATACATATATGACTATCCCCTGAAAGTGCTAGGCTTTCGGGGGATAATTGCTTTCAATATGAAACTTTTTACCTCTTTTTCTTGTGTAAATCTATCAATCTGTAAGTTTTATAAAGTTTAACTATTAAAAATATCCTAAATTATTATGTTTCCATTATTTCTTATTATATTTGCAGCATCTAAGAACATCTGAATCTCAGATGATTACATCAGCAAAAGATTATCCAATCATTATAAACTTAAAAAATGAAGGCTTATGAAAAAAGATGAAGACGAAGACATACGAGTCAAGAAGTTAATTGGTGAGATAACTAAGTTACTCCCTGAACGAAGCAAGATTAAGACTGACTTGTTTTATTTCAAGTATGCGCCTATATTGGTCATGCTTTTCAGATGGTATGGTATATCTCAGTTCTATGACAACAAAATGGAGATAACACTATGGTACGAAGAGAATGAGGAACCTATCTGGTTCTTCTACTTCATCACTTACATTCTTTACCCGATTTCTCTTTGGAAGGGTCAGGTGTTGCACCGATTGTGTGTAGAGTGGCGCATTCCGATTCTCTATATTGCAGGAGTCAATGTGATTCACGTCATGTATGATTCCATCGTTATCACGAATCAGATGTACTATTGTGATATGTTCCTGATTACACTCATTTTAATTCTATATGCTTATGTCGCAATTAGTAAATTACAGCATCATCGAAGCTGGACTTCGTGCTCTTGCAGATAAGGCGCATGAATCAGCAGTTGCCCAAGCGGAAGGCAAACCTATCCCTTGCGGTCTTTCAGAGAATGATATGGAACTTGTGGCACTCCTTACTGCCATGATGAATGATACACAAGCTAACAAGGGCTGGTGTGCTCACGAAATGGGTAAATCTATCTCATCCTTTGAAAAGTATGTTCACGATGGCAAGATACCCGAAGGCATCCATGACCAGTTCGGGCATGAAAAGAAGTGGAACAAGTCGCTCATCCGATACTTTGCCAACAAGAAGGCTTTCTTCCGCAAGCTATCACGAAAGTACGGCTTGAACCTTTAGTAGTAGCTACACATTATATATATAGGAGAGACCCAATCGCCCCTCCTGTATATTTACGACCTTTTCCGTAACCATAAATCTTTGCTAATCACACACTTATATAATCTTTTACGAGTTTGTCTATCTATATCCATATTATTCGTATCTTTGTGCTCGTAACGTTACAAAGTGAGAATCATAATTTAGTGTTTAACAAAAAAAAGATTTCAGGATAATATGGAAAGTAAAACGTATGTATTCGGAAACGAAGGCTCAACATCTAATAATGGGATGCTCGGTCTTCTTGCGCCTCTGCTCCAGAAGCAGGGTGTTGACCCAAATGTCCTTCTTGCCATGAAGGGAAACAATGGTTTCGGTGGCGAAGGTGGATGGTTCATGTGGGTAATCTTCCTTTTCTTCCTCATGGGTTGGGGAGGTAACGGCTGGGGAGGTTTCGGCAATAATGGTCGTGGTGGTCTCGCCAACGAGATTAACAATGACTATGGTCGTGGTCTTCTGATGGATGCCATCGGTGGCAACCGCAATGCACTCAGCAATTTGGCTACCCAGTTGAACTGCACCGAAGGTCAGATTCAGAGTGCCATTTCTGCCTTGACCTCGCAGGTTCAGAGTGTAGGTAATCAGGTTGGTATGAGCGGTATGCAGACTATCAATGCCTTGCAGCAGGGTAATATGCAGATTGCTCAGCAGATTGCAAACTGCTGCTGCGAGAACCGCTTGGCTATCTGCCAGCAGACTGGAACCTTGCAGAATGCCATCAACAATGTAGCTAATGGTCAGGAGCGTGGTTTCGCCAATGTAGCTTACGAGACTCAGAGACAGACTTGTGACTTGCACAACGCTATCAAGGATAGCACTCAGACCATCGTTGACGGACAAAAGCAAGCTGAAATGAGAGAGTTACAGAACAAGATTGATGCTCTTCGTGAAGAGAACAGCACCTTCAAGTCTTCTGCAATGACCTCTCAGATTGTTGGTCAGGCGGTGGCTCCTATCAATCAGGTGTTGGCTGGCTTGCAGAACGAGGTGGCTGGTATCAAGTGTAAGTTGCCTGAGACCGTGACTACTCCTTATAGCCCATTTACTGCGGTTCCTAACTGCGTTGCTTATCAGGCTGGTTTGTATGGACTGAATGCTGCAAACAATGCAGGATTCTGGGGTTAATAAGGAAAGGAGGCTGCTATGTTTTGGTTAAGACCATTTACATGGGTGAATCGTAATGGTTCGGCAGCTATCGCTTCAACGGGCGTGGCGGTGAACACCAACAATGTTGTTTTCTCGTTCAAAAACCACGCCTTCCTGAATGCCAGCTATAGAGGAACGATTTTCGTGAACCTGATGCAGGCTATTCCGACTGGAACGACTGGCACGCTGCCTATCCTTTTCGAGACCAACGGAAGTACTCAGGCTGTGACCAAGTATAATGGCGCACCATTGACGGTTGCAGACGTGCAGGGAACTGGTGTTTATCAGTTTTGGTTTGAGAGAGATACTAACACCCTACAGATGATGTCGGGTATTGTTTAACAAGAATAGATAATAGGAGATTACATTATGTTTCAAGGTTTAAGAACAAATTCTTTATTCTATGTGCTCGACAAGGGCGAGAACCCGAACTTGCGAATCGGTCAGGTGGTTTCAGTAAGCAATCCTCAGACGAAATACCCTACCTTTAATAACGGCTTTACTCCTCAGCCTATGGAGACCGTAGTGGACGTGAAGGTGAAGCTTGGTGACGAGGAAGTGGATTTCAAGCAACTGCCAGCAAACGGACAGATAGCCAACGACAAGAACCTTGTGGTTAGCGACAACAAGGATGCCATGAGTGCAGAGGTGGATGCCATGCTGAGACAATCCAAGGCGATACTGGAGAGCGTAGATTACAACAAGAGGGTAGTAGAATCTTGTGAGGGAATGCTACAGCAACTCAACCCACAGATAGCCAAGGAGAAGGAACAGACCGAGAAAATCAATAAACTGGAAGGTAAGGTTTCAGGTATTGAGGGCAAGATTGACAAGATGATGGGATGGCTCCAGCAGACCATGAGCAAGTAATCTCCTATCTATCTATTCATTTTAATATCTTATGATTATGGTAATGATTGAGATTACAGAAGATAAGTTCGATGATTTGTATGACAACATCGAGTCTATGCTTGGTTTTGGCAGCAAGGCTATGTCTTGTCTGAAAAAGATGAAGCAGGAGCGTATGGGTGAGCGTATGCCTGATTATCGTGACGATTGGAGAAGAGAGCATGAGGAACGTGAAGAGCGTGAGAACAGACGTAGATTCAACAACGTGAATGATGATTGGAACTACCCTAACCGCTATGGTGAAAGAGGTGGTGGCGGCTACAATGGTGGCGGTCGCTAGTGTTTAACTTGGGAGTTTTGGTAGCGACATAAATGTCGTGACCAGACTCCCTTTAATATTCAGTAATATGGGAAAATGCAGAATGCCATTGGATATGTATGATATGAAGCCCGAAGGGATGATTTCTTACCTGAGATACAATGGTTATCATTTCAGCAAGAAGATGTGCGAGTGGGCTGTTAAGCAGATGTACAAGTATGACCCTTCCACCAAGCGTGATGTAAGTATCTCGTTTTGGGATAAGGAGAAGGTGGATGCCCTGCTTCTTGGTCAGGGAATAGAGGTGAAGAATAAGATAGGCTACGACCATGTATATGTGGCGAATATGGCTAGGGCAGACTTTTACAAGTCTTCCATCAAGGATGAGGAGCAGCTAGCCCAGTTTATCAAGGATATGGTGGATGATACCGACCAGAAGGATGGTTTCATCTTCAACCGATTCTATGCCGACTGCTGCCATAATGGTGTGCCTATCCCTTGGGAAGATGTGTTATGATGAGGAGAGTAATAGAACTTCCGAAATATGAATGGAGCATAGTATGTTTCATAGGTTATCAGCCATCTGATGCCGATGAGATATACCATGCTCTTTCGGATATTGGCTGTAACGGAAATCCATTATCGGAAGCATATAAGCATCTGTGTTTATCGAGTGGAGATAGGGGGCTTACCTATTCCAATTTATCAGAAAGAAGGAGTGTTCTTGCCATTGGGGAGTGTGAATCTGATGGCAGCATCATCAATACTATAGGTCATGAGCTTCTTCATGTGGTAGCGCATATCTGTGAGCAGGATGGGATAGATATGATGAGCGAGGAACCATGTTATATGATGGGGAGTTTGTGCGAGAAGTTCTTTGATGTTTCGAGTGTTAATAATGTTAATTGATAGAGACGAACCGAAATAATTAGTTATCTTTGCAGCAAATTAAACATTCAAACTTATGAAGAAGAAAATTATATTTTATATTATAGGCATACTTGGCTGCATCATCATTGATGCTGCATTTGTTGCAACAGCAATTCATCATAAAGCACCAGTTTCTGATTATATCCTAATGGGTATATTCCTGCCTATTGTTGATATTGCGTTTCTTGTTTTTGGTAGTTTATGCTTAAAGAAGTCTGGAAATGAATGCTTGGTTATCAAACTTCCTGATGCAGTAGATGATGATGAACTGCCTAAATTAAAATAGGTACAGAAAAACTTGAAGAGTGAATATAAGAAAAGGGAGTGCTAAACAACACTCCCTTCTTCTTTATCTATCAATATGGTTTACTCCCCATACTTAGGCTCTTCATAAACCAACTTATGCTCATCTACGTAAGCCTTGGCTTCTGAGTATGTGTCAAACTCTACTGCGGTGGCATTCACGGATGGGTATACCTCAGCATTGTCACCTTCCTCTGTGAGATGGAGCACCATCTTGGTTCCCTCATGCACTATCTTGTACTTCTTTGTTAACTTATTCATATCTTGTTTACTTTCTTTACTTTAATGTTAAACTTATGCTTACCTTATGCAGGAGTTACTGAGACTGTGTAGCCTTTACTCTGCAAAGTCTGTACTGCTGCATCTGATGCAGAGGTGCGAGTTCCAATTAATGCGATAATTTTAAAGATAGAATTACTGCCGCTGGTAATATCTTTAGTGCAGTTTGCTTGGTTGATGAGCATCGCATCTATGTTGTCCATAGCTACAGCACCTTGCAAAGCCAAAATTTTAGATTCGCTGCTTCTTGTTGTATTCCATGTAAATTTAGAATCATCAGAAAGGATGCAACCAAAGAAATTTAGGTTTTTGGCAGCAAGAGATAAATCACCAAAAAGGGAGCTATGATTAGTAGAAAATCTAATAAGCTCTGAAGTTTTTGCTAACACAGACACATCTCCCTTAAGATTATCTATGTAACAATATAAAAGCTTGTTTAATTTCCCAAGTCCAGAAATATTTCCACTTATTTTTGTGCCTTGCACTAAGATTTGTGTCAGAGCAGTCAAATCCTTTACTGCGGAAATGTCACCTGTTACTTTTTTACTAGCTAAAGTAAGCTGTGTTAAATCTTTACTATAGCTTAATTCGTCAATGTTTAATGATACAGGTGACGGAGCATCCATGTAGTTAATTGCATATTTGTTCTTTATGGATATATCATAGTCTCCATTGCTGAAATACACCTCCGCAAATGGATTCAAGGCAGCCAATGCTGTCATTGTCTTACCTTTGTTTGCAGAGAGTCCTGCGTCAGTAAAGTAACCATTGCCAACAATCTCTAGTTCTACATCTTTAGAAACACCCAACTTTAACTTTTGTGATGTTGCACTTGGAGTATCTATACTAGAAATATGTACTCTCATTTCTCCAAGTTTTCTGATGGAACTATTATTTACTGTTCCACTCAATTTTGTAACTAAACATTTATTCATAATTATTATATATTTAATTAATATTACTTATATCCATGCACCCTATAGGTGGAAGCTGTTGATGAGAAAAGCATCTTGCCATTCTTATAAAGATTACCTTCAATAACGGTTTGCTCATTATTAAAATCGAATAACCCACAAAAGCCTTGGTCTGCCCAAGAAATGAAAAGAATACCTTCGTCAAACATTTGCACCGAACTTCTAGTATAGGAATATTTTTTAGGAATCTCATATACTTTGTAGCCCTTAATTATATGATTATCCCAATCTATACTTAACTGAACAATGCGGGAAACCATTTTGCCATCATAAGCCCCGCCATCTGATTTACCGGTGACAAAATAATGGTCGTTATTTCCGTGAGGATTGTTCTTATAATTATTTCTTGGGTTGATGTCATAATAGTTGCCTGTAGGAGTTTCCCCTGTCCACATATTGTTATCAAACAATATATAGGTAGGATATTCTTTACCATTAATCTCTTTCATTCCCCAATATGTAACATCATGCTCATGATAGAATTTCCATAATGGTATCTCGTCAGAAGATATATCTGTCAATGACGATGGTACATCAGTAAACTTAAATCCTTCTTCAAGTACTCGCTTTGTATCTATATAAGCAGAATTGTATATGCCTC
>OGEX01000187.1_pt1 | contig 18155 bp, 10 predicted proteins | sample 1570791 | NCBI WGS metagenome assembly OGEX01 (sample SAMEA2582023, study PRJEB24529) | metagenome | biome: Human gut stool | place: China | collected 2011
CCGCAGACGTGCGTAACGAGGTCGAACTGCCCGCTCTGCAAGCCTATGTTCATGTTTTTGGCAAGGATGTAATCACCCAGGATCACGGCTTTGTGCGACTGCCAGCGGGCGTTGGCCGAAGGCTTGCCGCGGCGCATGTCGGCCTCGTCGATCACGTCGTCGTGGATCAGCGACGCGACGTGGATCATTTCGACCAGCATGGCGGCCAGACAGGCCCTGCGGCCCGCGGCAGCCCCTTTTACCGGGGCGTTCATCGCCGCCGAAAGCATGACGAGCATGGGACGGATGCCTTTGCCGCGCGCCGAAAGGGCGTAACGCAGCATATCGGAGAGCAGCTCCCCCTCGGCCGTGAACTGGCGGTCTACGAATTCGTCGAGGGCCTCCAGTTCCGCAGTCACGGGTTTGCGGATGTCATCGAGTGTAATCATATCCGCAAAGATAGTCATTTTTCGCAATGAAGACACGGACTGTCAATGTTTTTTCGTACCTTTGGCAATCGGTTAAGACACGCTGGAATGGATTTTTCGAACACTATAAGATCAAAACTGCTGCCGGCTCTGGCGGCCTTCGCACTCTTTTTCGTGGTGAGCGCCGCCTATTTCGCCCCGCAGTTCCGGGGCGAAGCGCTGCCCCAGCACGACGTCATCCAATACGAAGGCATGGCCAAGGAGATCTGGGACAACCGCGCCCAAACGGGCGAAGATCCCCAGTGGGCGGGGCGGATGTTCGGCGGCATGCCCGCCTACCTGATCAATGTAGCCTACCCGGCACAGCTAGTCAAAAACACGGCAGGACAGATCGTTAAAATTATAAATACTCCCGCAGCCTTCGTCTTCTTCGCCATGGTTTCCATGTGGCTGATGCTCCCGATCGTCGGGGTGAATCCCTGGGTCGGCATCATTCCGTCGCTCATGTACGGCCTTTCGACCTACTTTTTCCTCATCATCGGCGCGGGTCACGTGACCAAAATGTGGGCACTGGTATATGCCCCCCTGATGATGGGCGGCGCATGGCTTACGCTGCGGGGTAACATGTGGCTCGGCGGGGCGCTCACGGCCCTTTTCGCCTCGCTCGAAATCGGCGCCAACCATCCGCAGATCACCTACTATTTCCTGCTGGCCATGGCCGCGCTGTGGATCAGCGAAGGAATCGTCGCCTTCCGAAAAAAGCACCTGCCTTCGTTCGTCCGCCGCACGGCGGTACTGCTGGCCGCAGGCATTCTGGCCGTCGGCTCGAACTTCGCTCCTCTGTGGTACACGATGCACCACTCGAAACAGACCATCCGCGGCGGTTCGGAACTCGCCGCCGGCGAGGAAACCTCCCAGGAAGGGTTGGCACTCGATTACGCTACGGCCTGGAGCTACGGACGCGCCGAAAGCTGGAACCTGTTGATTCCCGACTTCATGGGCGGCGATTCGGGTCGGGCGTTCACACGCGACGGCAAGGTAGCCGAGGCCTTGAAACCGTACGGGCTGGAGGGTATCGCGGAGCAACTGCCCGCCTACTGGGGGCAGCAGCCCTACACTGCCGGACCGACCTACCTGGGCGCCGCCGCCCTGTTCCTGGCTCTGCTGGGACTCCTGCTGGCATCGGGACGCAACAAGTGGTGGATCGCAGCCGTCAGTCTGCTGACGCTTTTGCTGGCCTGGGGACATAATTTCATGGGATTCACCGAATTCGCCTTCAAATACCTGCCCGGCTACAACAAGTTCCGCACCGTATCGATGGCCCTCGTGGTGGTCGAATGGACGGTTCCCCTGCTCGCGGCGTTGGCTCTGATGCCCCTCTGGCGGGGAGAGGTGCCGCGTCGAAAACTCCTGCGGGCCCTCGCCTGGGCCGGAGGCATCACGGGCGGTTTCTGCCTGCTCTTCGCCGTGGCCGGCAGCGCGATCTTCGACTTCGGCCGGACGGAAGCCGCCGATTTCATGAGCCGCCAATACTACCAGATGTTCCAAGCCGCAGGTATGCAGGAAGCCATCGCACAGGGCGCTCCCGAAGAGTTGGGAGAGGTGACGGCCGACGCCATGGCCGCCGACCGGGCCGCGATCATGCGCTCCGATGCCTGGCGCTCGCTCGTAATGATCGCCCTCGCGGCGGGCAGCGTGCTGCTCTTCGCCCTGGGACGGATCAGACGGGGCTGGCTCATAGCGCTGCTCGGCGTGATCGTTCTGATCGACCTGGTGCCGGTCAACCTGCGCTACCTGCCTCAAAGCCGCTTCGTCGCCGCACGGCGCCAGCAGATACAGCCCACGGAAGCCGACCGCGCGATCCTGCGCGACCCGGAACCCGGATTCCGGGTGCTGAACCTCACGGTCAGCCCCTTCAACGATGCTACGACCTCCTACTTCCATCGCTCGGTGGGCGGCTACCACGGCGCCAAACTGGCCCGCTACCAGGACTTGATCGAGCGTTATCTCACGTCGATGGACGAGGGCGTACTCGACATGCTCAACACGCGTTACCTCATCCGCTTCGACCCGACGGGACAGCCCGTCGCCGAATTGCGGGCCACAGCCAACGGCCCGGCCTGGTTCGTCCAGGAGGTCGTCGATGCGGACACTCCGCAGAAAGAAATCGACGCACTGGGGCGCATCGACACCAAAACGGCGGCTGTCATCAACACCCGTGAGTTCGATATCCGCCCCCTGATCGGCGGCGAAGGGGAAATCCGTCTGGAGGAGTACCGGCCCAATTATCTCCGGTACGAATACAAGGCCACTCCGCAGGGTCCGGCGATCTTCTCGGAGATCTACTACAAGGACGGCTGGACAGCCTATATCGACGGCATCGAAACTCCCTATTTCCGAGCCGACTACCTGCTGCGGGGAATGGAGCTCCCGGCCGGTACGCACACGGTCGAATGGCGGTTCCGCGCCCCCGGCTGGAACGTCGCCGAAGGCGTGACGCTCGCCTCGTCGCTCGCGATTCTCGCAGGCATCATTGCAACCGTTATACTCGTTTTACGCCATGAAAGACGACAAAAGACTCAAGCGTAAGGTACGCAATTCCTACATCGTTTCGAACATCAGCATCGCCCTGGTGCTCTTCCTGCTGGGATCGGTGGGATACCTCATGACGGCCGCCATGCAGGTGGCCCGCACGTTGCAGGAGAGCGTCACCGTCACCGTCGAGCTCCGCAACGGAGCGGACGAAAAACAAAAAGAATCGCTCCGCAAACGGTTCGAAGCCAACGAGCTGGTGAGCCATGTGGAATACAGCTCCAAAGACGATAAACTGAACGACACCGATTTCCGGCAGATGTTCGAACAGGAGTTCGAGGCGATCCTCGAAGAGAATCCGCTGCTCGACTCGTTCGAATTGACCCTGTCAGCCGATTCGGCGGACCCGGACAAGCTCGAAACCTTCATCGCCCAAATTGCCGAACTCGACGGCGTGGACCGGGTTTCCTATCCGGCACAGACCGTCGAGCGGCTGCATGCCACGATCGCGAAGATCCGGCTGGTGCTGCTACTCTTCGGCGGAGCCCTGCTCGTCATCTCGCTCATCCTGCTGAACAACACGATCCGGCTGGCGATCTTCTCGAAACGCTACCTGATTAACACGATGAAGCTCGTAGGGGCAACCAAATGGTTCATCATGCGACCGTTCCTGGGCAGCAGCATCACACAAGGCATTCTGTCGGGAATCATCGCATCGGCACTCTTCCTGACGGCCGTTTACGGACTGAACGAGGCGGTTCCGGAACTGATGTCGCTGGCCGAAACCATGAAAATCGGAATCATCGTGGGCGGCATGGTGTTGGGCGGCATCCTGATCTCGCTCTGCTTCACGTTCTTCGCCGTCAACAAGTTCGTCAACATGAAATCCAACAAGATCTATCTCTACTAAAAATCCCCGTACCATGAAAAAATTCAAGGAGATCAACGATAAAAACGATCCGAAGATGCCGCTCTCGCTCAAAAATTACATCCTGTTGCTCGCCGGACTGATCGTCATCATTCTGGGCTTCGTCCTGATGGCCGGCGGCGGCAGCGACTCGCCCGACGAGTTCAACTACGCCATGTTTTCCTGGCGCCGCATCACGCTCGCCCCGATCCTGGTGATCGGCGGCTTCATCTTCGAAATTTACGCCATTCTCAAACGATTCTGAATCCGGACTTCTCCGACCGCCGGAAGCCGGGTTGCAACCCGCGCTTCCCCGACACCGAAATATCCCCGAGAACTGTAAAATGGAAACCATTCAAGCTATCATCCTGGGCATCGTCCAGGGTCTGACCGAATTCCTGCCCGTATCGAGCAGCGGCCATCTGCAACTGGCCAAAGAACTGCTGGGCGTCGATCCCGAAGTGGGAGGACTCACCTTCGATCTCACGCTGCACGCCGCGACGGTCCTGAGCACGATCGTCGTGCTCTGGAGCGAAATCAAACGCTTGGTCGTGGGACTCTTCTCCAAACGATTCAACGCGGAACAGGCCTACGTGCTGAAGATCATCCTTTCGATGATCCCGGTAGTCATCGTGGGCTTCACGCTGGAACCTTTTCTCCAGTCGCTCGTCGAAGACCTGCCGAATCACGGCATCCTGCTGCTGGTCGGAACCATGCTGCTGGTCACGGCCGTACTGCTGACCTTCGCCTATTACGCCAAACCCCGCCACAAGGCGACCATCTCCTACCGCGACGCCTTCATCATCGGTCTGGCGCAGGCAGTCGCCACACTGCCGGGTCTGTCGCGCTCGGGCACGACGATCGCCACGGGACTGATCCTGGGCAACCGCAAGGAGAGCGTGGCCCAATTCTCCTTCCTGATGGTGCTGGCACCGATCCTGGGCAAAATGGTTCTCGATCTGATGAGCGGAGAACTGGCCGCCCAGAGCATCGGGACCGCCCCCCTGCTCGCCGGATTCGCTGCTGCGTTCGTAGTCGGCTGTCTGGCCTGCAAATTCATGATAAACATCGTTAAACGGGGAAAGCTCAACTGGTTCGCCATCTACTGTACGCTGGTCGGAGGGCTGGCCATCATCCGCTATTTCGTGATCCAATAATCCGCACATGACGCAACAATCCGAACTGAACCTACAGGGAATCGACTTCGAAGAGGGCTACATCGCCGTCATCGACAAACCGCTGGAGTGGACCTCCTCGGACGTAGTCCGCAAAATCAAGTTCGCCCTGCGCAGGGCCGGTTACCCGAAAATCAAGGTCGGCCATGCCGGAACACTCGATCCGCTCGCAACGGGCATCCTGCTGGTCTGCATCGGCAAGGCGACCAAAATGGCGGACGCCCTGCAAGCCGAGGAGAAAGAGTACGTCGCCGACCTGATGCTGGGCGCTACGACCCCCAGCTTCGACCTCGAACACCCCATCGACAGGACCTATCCCTTCGAACATATCACGCGCGAAGCGGTCGAGGAGGTACTCCGCTCGCTCACCGGCGAACGGCTGCAAACCCCGCCCCTCTATTCGGCCAAGAAGGTCGAAGGCGTCCGGGCCTACGAGCTGGCCCGCGCGGGCGAAGAGGTGGAACTGCGCAAAGCGCTCATCAACATCTACGAAATGGAGCTCATGGAATACGACCTGCCCCGCATCCGCATCCGGGTCCGGTGCAGCAAGGGGACCTACATCCGTTCGCTGGCCGGAGAGATCGGCCAGGCGCTCGGCAGCGGTGCGCACCTCACCTCGCTCTGCCGCACCCGCAGCGGAGGTTTTCGGCTCGATGCGGCGCACGAATTGAACTTTTTTCTCGAAAAACTGCAAAAAGCTGAAACAAAATAACTTATTTTTCGTATAGATAAATTGACGGTTTATCTTGCTCCGTACCCGCAAAACTGCCTGCAGCGCTGCCCACGGACCGAAAAAATGTTCGCAAATACTTTTAGCCATGAAACTATCGCAATACGGTTACGACTTCTCCGCCGACCTGCTGGCGAAATACCCGGCCGAAAACCGGGACGAATCCCGCCTGATGGTGGTCAATCGTGCCAAGGGCACCATCGAACACCGCATTTTCAAGGAGATCATCGAATACTTCGACGAAAAGGACCTCTTCATCTTCAACGACACGAAGGTTTTCCCCGCCCGTCTGTCCGGCAACAAGGAGAAAACGGGCGCCGAGATCGAAATCTTCCTGCTGCGCGAACTCAACCGCGAGTTGCGCCTGTGGGACGTACTGGTGGATCCGGCCCGCAAAATCCGCATCGGCAACAAGCTCTACTTCGGCGACGACGACCTGCTGGTAGCCGAGGTGATCGACAATACCACTTCGCGGGGCCGCACGCTCCGGTTCCTGTTCGACGGGTCCTACGAAGAGTTCAAAGAAACCCTCTTCAAACTGGGCGAAACCCCGCTGCCCAAGTGGGTGCGCGAAAAGGTCGAGCCGGAAGACGCCGAGCGCTATCAGACCATTTTCGCCAGCAAAGAGGGTGCCGTAGCCGCTCCGACGGCCGGCATGCATTTCTCCAAGCACCTGTTCAAACGTATGGAGATCAAGGGGATCGAAAAGGCGTTCATCACGCTCCACGTCGGCCTGGGCAACTTCCGCACGGTCGATGTCGAAGACCTCTCGAAGCACAAGATGGACTCCGAACAGTTCTTCGTGGACGAACCCACGGCCGAAACGGTAAACAAGACCAAACGCGAAGGACATAAGATCGTTTCGATCGGCACGACGGTCATGCGAACGCTCGAAACGGCCGTTTCGACCGGCGGCATGATCAAGCCGATGGAGGGCTGGACCAACAAGTTCATCTTCGCCCCGTACGAATTTTCGGTGGCCGACGCCATGGTGACCAACTTCCAGCTTCCCTACTCGACCCAACTGATGATGGTTTCGGCATTCGGAGGTTACGACCTGATAATGAATGCCTACAAAATAGCCAAAGAGGAGGGCTACCGCTTCGGAACTTATGGCGACGCGATGCTGATTCTTTAAGAAAAATCACTATCTTTGCAGAAGATAGGAGGCGGTTCGGCAATCTTTTGCGTGCAAGCCCGCGCGATTGCTCTCATCTTTCACTATCTTTGCGAAAGATAAACTTTCGTGAAGTGAGGTACGGCAGCACGACAAGGCAACTTTTCGCATTGCATCCGGCCCGTGCCTTCTTCGCCGAGCAAGCTAAAAAATCATCGTTTCCGACCGGCGGGCACTCCGAGCACACCGCACCAGGAGATGAAGAAAAAATTTCAACCAATGGCATCGAACAGGATACTATACGTCTGTCAGGAAGTGGCTCCGTATGTCCCGGATACGGAAGGGGCGCTTCTGTGCCGGCGGCTCTCGCAGGCGATGCAGGAGCGCGGTAATGAAATCCGCACATTCATGCCCCGGTACGGCTGCATCAACGAACGGCGTCATCAACTGCATGAGGTGATCCGGCTCTCGGGTATGAACCTCATCATCGACGACAACGATCATCAACTGATTATCAAGGTCGCTTCGATTCCGTCAGCCCGAGTGCAGATCTATTTCATCGACAACGACGACTATTTCGCCCGCAAAGCCATTCTCCGGGATGCCGACGAAAACTATTTCGAAGACAACGACGAACGGGCCATCTTCTTCGCCCGGGGCGTACTCGAAACGGTCAAGAAACTGCGTTGGACGCCAACGGTCGTCCACTGCCACGGCTGGTTCTCGAGTATCGTGCCGATCTATCTGAAAAAGGTCTTCGCCGACGACCCGATTTTCAAGGAGGTCAAAATCGTCGTTTCGCTCTACGGCGACGGTTTCGACAAACCGCTGGATGCAGGAATGAAGGAGAAAATCGCCAACGAAGGCGTCAAAGACAAAAAACTGTCGATCCTCGACACCCCTTCATACGAAAACCTCTGCCGTTACGTTATGGAGTATGCCGACGGCATCATTCTGGCTTCCGATGCGGTAACCCCCGAAATTATCGAGTTGGTCCGCAACAGCGGCAAACCGCTCCTGGAATACCAGTCGCCCGACGCAGAGGAATTTTTCGACACATACAACAGATCCTATGACTCGATACAGTAAAATACGCCGGGCCGCCGAATTGGCCGCCGTTCTCACCGCAGCGGGCATGGTCTTCTTTACAGGTTGCACGAAAGTGGACGACCGGCTGGGCGCAGGCTACCAACCGGGGGATCAGCAGATGAAGATCGGTCTGAAAGTTTTCGCGCTCGCACCCGACGCCGAGCGGCCCTATTTCGAAACTCGACTCTACAAAACCGACTCTCTCAAGGCTTCCAACCTGGGAGAGGGGTATTTCGGTGTGATGCACGACGAAACTTTCGGGCGTCGCACGGCAGGTTTCCTGACCCAATACCGCGCCGTAGCCCTCTCCGATACGACCGGCTTCGGTTACCAGCCCATTTTCGACTCGATCGAACTCAAAATCAAAATCTCGAACTACGGAGGCGACACCCTCAAGCCGATGACGTACAACGTCTATGAGGTGATTTCGAACGATTACCTCAATCCCTCGCTGACAGCCCCGGCCGGAGCAGGCAGCGTCGCCGACACCCTTTTCTACCCGACCTTCGATCCGACCCCCTACCTCAACCCCAATCCGGTATTCACCTTCACCTTCCCCAACGGCACGACGACCGGACCGGCCACGGAGTACGTCACCCTGCAGCCTACGCCCGAAGGACGGGGGCTCATCAAGCGTCTGATGCTGCTCGAAGGCAAGTACAAGGGCGATATGACGATCTACCGCAATCCGGAGCTTTGGGTGGACTATTTCAACGGTATTTACATCAAGCCGGCCCAGGAAAATCCGTCGGGAGAAGGGAACCTGTTCGCTACGAACCTCGCGGAGTCGGGTCTTCTGATGTACACCCGCAGCCGGAACAGAACCGACCCGACGCTGATCCAGGATACGATCACGGCCAGCTACCTCTTCTACCGCGAAGACGATCCCTACGGCAATGTTTCGATCAATACCATCCGGCATGATTACACCGGCTCCAAGATCAATCCGGCCGACATCGACGAGCGGAACGAACAGCGGCCCCTGAACCCCAACGTATATGTCGAAGGGATGGACGGCGTAATCACGGAGCTGACCCTCACGGACGCCCTGTTCGAAGGAATCGAAGCCCTCTACAAGGAGGTTACGGACGAAGCGGGCATGCCTTACACCTCGATCGCCATCAACCAGGCGGAACTGATGATCTACCTCGAAAAGAGCGATTACGATTGGGAAAAGATCGACGTGGGAGCCATCACTCCCCTGCTGGACGCATCATTCGAGCGCTTGGGCCTCTATGCCGATTACAAGCACGTACTGGGCATTTCGGATTACTATTACACCTACGAAAGGCTCTATTCAAGCCAGAACTTCCAGTTGCCGTACGGAGGTTACCTCAACCGCAGCCAAGGCTGTTATGTCATGGACATCACCAGTCACCTGCAGGAGGTATGGAACGGCTACCTGAAATCCCAGGGAATCGAAACCGGCGGCAGCCAAACGGAGAATCCCGCCCCCCGGACGATCTACATCGGACCCGAAGCCTACGGGCTCTTCACGATGCCCTATACATCGGCACAAGGCATGGAAAATACCGCAAACAACGCGCCGATCAAGCTGCGCCTGATTTACACGATGATAAAATAGCGAAGCACCTGCGGATAACCTAAGTACGAACTTAGGTTATCTTGCGTTAGTGAAAAGATACTGAATGTTATGCAGGAAAATTTAGTAATAGTCGAGTCCCCGGCCAAAGCCAAGACCATCGAAAAATTCCTGGGCAAGGATTTCGTCGTCAAGTCGAGCTTCGGGCATATCCGGGACCTCTCGAAAAAAGATCTCGGCGTCAATCTGGACAAGGACTACGAACCGGTCTATGAAATTCCGAGCGACAAACGCAAGGTTGTCGAGGAACTTTCGTCGCTGGCCAAGAAGACCAAGACCGTCTGGCTCGCGTCCGATGAAGACCGCGAAGGAGAGGCGATCGCCTGGCACCTCGCAGAGGTTCTCGGCCTGCCGATCGACCAAACCAAGCGAATCGTTTTCCACGAAATTACCAAACCGGCAATTCTGGCAGCCATCGAATCGCCCCGCACGATCGATATGAATCTGGTAAATGCCCAGCAGGCACGCCGCGTGCTGGACCGCCTGGTCGGATTCGAGCTATCGCCCCTGCTTTGGAAAAAGGTGCGGCCCCAACTCTCGGCCGGACGCGTACAGAGCGTCGCCGTACGGCTGCTGGTAGAGCGGGAGCGGGAGATCATCGCATTCCGCTCGACGCCCTACTACCGTGTCGTAGCACAGTTCTACGCCGCCGCCGATCCCGATAAAACCCTTTTCAAGGCGGAACTGTCCACCCGCTTCGATACCCGCGAGGAAGCAGAGACTTTCCTGCGCAGCTGCATCGACGCCCGGTTCACCGTCGCCAAAGCCGAGGAAAAACCGGCACAGCGCTACCCCGCGCCTCCGTTCACGACCTCGACGCTCCAGCAGGAGGCGGGCCGCAAACTCGGAATGTCGGTATCGCAGACGATGTCCGTGGCGCAGCACCTCTACGAGCAGGGTTTGATTACCTACATGCGTACCGACTCGGTAAATCTCTCGAAGCAGGCGATCGGCCAGTGCAAGGAGGAGATCATCAAACTTTTCGGTGAGAAATATTCGTCGGCACATAATTACAAGACAAAAACCAAAGGCGCACAGGAAGCCCACGAGGCGATCCGCCCGTCGTATATCGAGCGGCAGACGATCGAAGGCACTCCCGCCGAAAAGAAGTTGTACGACCTGATCTGGAAGCGGACGGTCGCCTCGCAGATGGTTCCTGCGGAGCTCGACCGCACCACGATCGTCATCGATATCTCCGGTTCGGACGCCCAGTTCGTCGCCACGGGCGAAGTGATCCGTTTCGACGGATTCCTGAAACTCTACTCGGAATCCACGGACGAGGAGCCGGGCGAAGAGGGATCGGGCATCCTCCCCAAAATGGCCCAAGGCGAGAGCGTCAATCCCGCGCAAATTACGGCCACGGAACGCTTCACCGCACCGCCGGCCCGCTATAACGAGGCTTCGCTCGTAAAACGGCTCGAAGAGCTCGGCATCGGACGTCCTTCGACCTATGCGCCGACCATCACGACGATCATCAACCGCGGGTACGTGGTCAAACAGAACAAGGAGGGCCAGAAACGCAGCTACGTGCAACTTACGCTGACCGGCAGCAAGATCGCCGAAAAAAGGCTTACCGAAACCTACGGCAAGGAGAAAAACCGACTCCAGCCGACCGATATCGGCATGGTGGTCAATGACTACCTCGAATCGCAATTCGAGCCGATCATGGACTACAACTTCACGGCCAACGTCGAAAAGGAGTTCGACCGCATCGCCGACGGAGAGATCACCTGGAACAGCATGATCGACGATTTTTACGGTCCTTTTCATAAAATGGTCGATCATGCGACCACGACCCAGACGACCAAAAACAACCAGATACGCATCCTGGGCACCGACCCCACTACGGGGCATACGGTAAAAGCCCGCATCGGCCGCTACGGTCCGATGGTCGAAATCGAAGGCAACGAAGGGGAAAAGAGCCGTTTCGCATCACTCAAGAAGGGGCAGTTGATCGAATCGCTCACCCTCGAAGAGGCTTTGGCGCTCTTCAGCCTGCCCCGCAACCTGGGGCCCTACGAAGGGGAAGATCTGGTCATCGGCATCGGAAAGTTCGGGCCCTACGTGCGGCACGGCAAATCGTTCGCATCGCTCGCCCGCACGGACGATCCCTATACGATCGGCTACGACCGCGCTGCGGAGCTCGTGCGCGAACAGCAGGCCCGCGCCGCTGCAGCGAACACTCCGCTCAAAACCTTCGCCGAAGAGCCCGAACTACTGATTAAAAACGGCCGTTACGGTCCTTATATCGCCTACAAAGGCAAGAACTACCGTATTCCCAAAGGGACCAAACCCGAGGAGATCACTCTCGAAGCGTGCATGAAAATCATTCAAACTTCTAAAAAATAACAAACCCCAAAATTACGATGAAAAAACTGCTGTTACTCGCAGGCCTGGCACTTATGGTGTGCTCCGCATCGGCCAAGAAACCTGCACAGAAGACCCAGGAGGAAGGCTACAAGTTCACCGACTTGACCACCGTACCGACCACTTCGGGCAAAGACCAGCACCGCAGCGGCACATGCTGGTGTTATTCGGCTCTTTCGTTCCTGGAAAACGAAATTCTGCGGGCCGGCGGGCCGGAGATGGACCTGTCCGAAATGTGGATCGTCCGCAACATGTATTTCGATAAAGGCGTTAAATACGTCCGCCTGCACGGACATCTGAACTTTGCGGAAGGCGGTGCCGCCCACGACGTAATCGAAGGCATCAAGAAATACGGCATCGTACCCCAGGAGGTCTATCCGGGTCTGAACTACGGCACGGAGAAACCGGTCTTCGGCGAGCTCGACGCAGCACTGAAAGCCTACCTGGACGCAGTTATCAAGGCAAGAAACAACGGGGTGCTGACCACGGCCTGGCAAGACGGTCTGAATGCGCTGCTGGACACTTATTTCGGCGTGCGCCCTGAAAAATTCACCTACGAAGGCAAGGAATATACCCCCGAATCGTTCGCAGCGTCGCTGCCGATCAAGATGGACGACTATGTAGACGTAGGTTCCTTCACGCACCATCCGTTCTACACGGAGTTCATCATCGAAGTCCCCGACAACTGGATGTGGGGCACGGTTTACAACGTACCGCTGGAGGAGATGATGGCCGTGGTCGATAATGCCCTGGCCAACGGTTACTCGATCGAATGGGCTACCGACGTCAGCGAAAAGGGCTTCGACCGCATCAAGGCGATCGGAATCATTCCCGAAACCGACATCGACGGCATGGAGGGTACCGAGGCCGAGAAGTGGGGCAAATTGAGCGCCGCCGAGAAAGAGGCCGCGCTCTACAAGTTCGACAAACCCGTCAAGGAGAAGAAGATCACGCAGGAGATGCGCCAGATCGCTTTCGACAACTACGAAACTACGGACGACCACGGCATGGTAATCGTGGGTACGGCCGTCGATCAGCAGGGCAATCCCTTCTTCAAGGTAAAGAACTCGTGGGACGTACGTCCTCCCTACGACGGTTACTACTACTTCTCGCGTCCGTTCGTGGAGTACAAAACCCTGTCCGTTATGGTAAACAAGAACGCCATTCCGCAGGAGATCCGCACCAAACTCGGAATTTAATCCAAAACACAAAATCCAAAACAGAGCCGGTGGATCACCGGCTCTGTTTTTTATTATCGTAAAAGCTCTTTCTGCGCAGATATCCCTATCGTTACGCCCAACGCCCGGAGGCACCCGACACCTCCTCGCTCCTGCTCCGTATTCAAGCCAAATCGGACGCGTGCAACGATCCGTCCGAGAGTTCTGTCGTATTTCCCGGATCGAGCGAATGCCCCATCAATTCACCGAAAGAGTCTGTAATCGATATTTTCAAAAAACTCAGATACTCCGTTCCGCATGGGGCCGGTGTCTGAATTTACGAACCTGGTAGAAGAGCAGCACGGCGGCCAGCAGAGAGGCCGTACCGTCGGCAATCGGCATCGACATCCAGACACCCAGCGTACCGAGATGCGGCGGCAAAACAAGGAGCAGCGGGATGAGGAACAGCATCTGCCGCGTGAGGGAGAGGAAAATCGCCTTGTGCGGCTTGCCGATATATTGGAAAAAATTGGAAGTCACGATCTGGAATCCGACGATCGGGAAAACGCACAACACGATCCGCAGCCCCTCGGCCGCCGTAGAGATCATCCGCTCGGCCGCAGCTCCGTCCGCAGCATCGACGAAGAGCATCGCCACCTGCCGGGGAAAGAGCTGTCCCAGCAGGAATCCCGTCGTCGTCACGCAAACCGCACACACGACGGTCTGCCGCAGGACCTTCAACACCCGGTCGTACCGCCGGGCGCCGTAATTGTACCCCACGATGGGCTGCATGCCTTGATTCAGTCCAGAAACGATCATCAGGAAGAGCATCGCCACCCGATAAATGATGCCATACGCCCCGATCGCCACGTCGCCGCCGTACTCCCGGAGCGATTTGTTCACGACGATCACTACCGCCGAAGCACAGAGGTGCAGCAGAAACGAAGCCATACCGATAGAAAAGATCTTGCCCACGACCGACGCCTGCAAGCGGAAAATCCCCCGTTCGAACCGGATGAAACTTCCCCGGGAAGAGAAGTGGATGAGCGAAACCGAGAGCGCCGCGACCTGGGCCAGCACCGTCGCGGCCGCCGAACCGCGAATACCCCAGCCGAACCCGAAAATGAACAGCGGATTGAGCAGACAGTTCAACACGACGGCCGTCAGCATAATCGCCATGGCTCTCCTCGGATAACCCGAAGCACGGATCACTTCGTTCAGGCTCAAATACATATGGGTAACGATCGTACCGCCGAGAATGATCTGCATGAAATCTCGTGCATAACCGATCGTAGCGTCGCTCGCCCCGAAGAAGCAGAGAATGGGGTCCAGCAGCAACAGACCTACGGCCGTAAAAAGCGCCGCTACCAGAAAATTGAGCAACACCACATTGCCCAACACCCCCTCGGCAGCCTCCCGGCGTCCCTGCCCCAGCCGGATCGAGGTGAGCGCCGCAGCACCGATCCCGATCAACGACCCGAAAGCCGACGCGATGTTCATCAGAGGCATCGAAAGCGCCACGCCGGAAATGGCGATCGGACCGACGCCGTGTCCGATGAAAATGCTATCGACGATGTTGTAGAGCGACGAAGAGGTCATCGCGATAATCGAAGGGATCGCATAACGGACGAGCAGCGACGAAATCCGGTCGGAACCTAAACGAAGCGGGGTGACAGCCTGTTTCATCGTTACAAAAATAACAATAACATTCGGAATAACGCCCCGACCGACCGGATTTCGTCGGCAGGAGGTTCGATTTCCGGCCGCCCGATACGAAAAAGGATTTGTGAAACTTCCGGCAAGGAGGAGGGTATTCGTCCCATTTCGGCAGGAAGAAGGTTCCGAATCCTCCGCAGGCCGCCCGACATCCCTCCCCGGCGGCAAAACGGTCTGCCAACAGACGATCCGAAATTTCAAGAGCACCGAAGCCCCGCCTCGAAGCTGCCGGGCGGCATCCTTGCATCCGGCGCCGCAGACAGCGCCCCAAGCGTCCGAAAATCAACTCCTCGGCGGAACCTCCATTATAGAACGACAGACACCCCGAAAGTCCCGAACCGAATTACGCCTGCAAGCATAATCACACCAAGATATAGGCTGCAAGAAGCTCCTCCTCCCTCCGAAGTCCGATTTCCAATGCGGATTCCCCGCAAATACGGCCCGTCATCCGGCCTTCGTCCGGATCGAAACGCTCGATCCGTAAATCCCGGAGCAGATCGAGGTTCCGCCGCCCCGAATATTTGTAAAGCGTCTCCTTGGCGCACCAGAGGGCCGGCAACAACAGCGGACTGTCGGACAACTGCCGCTCTTCGGCAGAAGCAAAGCGGGCTGCCGCCCGACCGAAATCGCGGGCAAGCGGCTCGATATCGACGGCACATGGACGGTCGGAGAAACAGACCGCAACGTATCCGGGGCAGTGGGAAACTCCGATATGGAGGGGATAATTGCATACGACGGGAGCTCCGACCGCATTATATGCGATTTCGGCATCCGGCAGACGACGGTAAACAATCGACCGCCACATCAGAAACTCTTCGCGGCGGGAAGCCGGCTTCAAAGCCGCAGCCAACCGGAGATCCCGTTCGGGCACCAGCCGCAGCAACCGTTCCCAGGACAAAACCTTTTCGATACAAAGGATATTATCCATGCAGACGGACTTTGATCTTGTCGATGCGGTGTCCCTCGATCTCCTCCACAGTGAACCGCACATCGTGAGCCGTACCGTATCCCCCTTTTTCAGGAAGTCGCACTTCAGTTCGAGCATCAGACCGGCCAGTGTTTCGGCACGCCCCTTGACATCGGCGAAAGTACCTTCGGCAATCTCCACAATGCGTTCGAAATCGCCGATATGGGTCTTGCCGTCGAACAGGTAGGTATCTTTGTCCAAACGGGTATAAAACACTTCGTCCTTGTCGCTTTCGTCCGAAATTTCACCCACTACCTCCTCGACGATGTCTTCGAGCGACACGAGGCCCTGCGTCGAGCCGTATTCATCGACGACGATCGCCATGTGGATCTTCTGGTTCTGGAAATCGGCCAGCAGGTCGTTGATCTTCTTGTGCTCCGGCACGAAATAGGGCCTGCGGATCAGTTGCTGCCAGCCGAATTCGTCGCCCCGGTCGATATGCGAAAGCAGATCCTTGACATAAAGCGTTCCCTTGATATTGTCCAAATCGCCCTCGTAAACCGGAATGCGCGAGAAACCCGACCGGATGATGGTCTGCTTGACCTGTTCATAGGAATCCGTGATGGCAACGGCCGTAATATCCACCCGGGGTTTCATGATCTCCTGCACCTCGGTATTGACGAAGCTGACGATGCCCGAAAGCATCCCGTGCTCCTCCTTGGAGGCCGTGCGTGTCATATCGATCGCATCGGCCAGTTCGCCGATGGAAATTTCCTGATGGTGGGCAGCCCGCTCGCTGATACGGTTTCCGGTGCGCACCAGCACATACGACAACGGATAAAAAATCCATCGCAGCACCAAAAGGGGCCGCGCAGCGAAACCGGCGAACCGCAAAGGAATCGTCTGCGCCGCGACTTTAGGCAGAATCTCCCCGAAAAGCAGCAGCAGGAACGTCACGATCACCGTCTTGAAAAGAAACTCGAAACGGGCGAAAGTGAAAAGCGAATCGATGATCTCCGAAGAGAGGATAACGATACCGATATTGACCAGGTTATTGACTACCAGAATCGTAGCCAGCAGCAGATCGGCCTTGCCCAGCAGATTCAGCATCCGCCGGCAAACCGGCGTATCGTGCCGCCGGATCTTGCGCACATCGTTGCCCGAAAGCGAAAAAAAAGCGGTTTCGGAGCCGGAAACCAACGCCGAAACCAATAGCAGGAACAAAGTCACACAACACAGCACCACGACATGAAACGTCATGCCGTGATAGATGATGGCCGCAGCACTATCTTCCAAATCCAATCCGTTTTATGTTAATCGAACAGCGACTCGGAGCGGTTTTCCTCCGCACGCTCCGCAGCACCCTTCTCCTCCTTAAGCACCTCCTTGCGGCCCGCAGGCATCTCGACGATGAACTGCGCCTTACGCGACTGATAAGCCGGTTTGGCGAGGATCTGGTCGATATTGCTGTAACGGGTCGATTTCTCGCCCAGGATCACCTGCTCCAGAGGGCGTGTCTGCGGAGTGGCCTTGCCGGGCTTGCCCACCGGTTCCAACACCGGCTTTCCGGCAGGGTCGGCACCTTCCGGGACAGGCTTGACGATCCGTGCGGGCGGAATGACCGTCTCCATCATCCGCTTCTCCTCGTCGCCCTCGAATCCCGTCGCCACCACCACCAGCTCGATGGCATTGCCCAACTGGGGTTTCTCGCTCGTACCCCAGATGATATTGGCGTTGTGAATGTTGCCCGACTCGTCCTCGACGCTGGCATGCGCCTGGATATACTCCAGAATCCGCACCACCTCCTCGTACATCAGCTCTTCGGCATTGGCCACCGAGATATTGAGCAGAATGTTGCGGGCTCCGGAAATCAGGTTGTGATCCAACAGGGGCGAATGCAGCGACGCTTCGGCCACCGCCTCGGCCCGGTTGTCGCCTTCGGCCGTCGCTACGCTCATGTGCGCGCGACCGCTGTCCCGCATCACCTTCGACACGTCGGCGAAATCGACGTTCACCAGGTCGCTCTCGACCGTAATGATCTCGGCGATGCCCTTCGCAGCCGAAGCCAGGATGTCATCGGCCTTGCCGAAAGCCTGCTTCAAGGCCAGACGGCCGTATATTTCAAGAATATTCTCGTTGTTGATAATCAGCAGCGAATCGACGTTCTGACGCAGCTCCTCGATGCCCCGGAACGCCTGTTCGTAACGGATCTTGCCCTCGACGGCCAGCGGCGAGGTGACGATGGCCACGGTCAGCAGCCCCATCTCCTTGGCCAGCTTGGCGATGACGGGCGATGCTCCCGTGCCCGTTCCGCCGCCCATGCCGGCGGTGATGAAGAGCATCTTCGTACCGGCCTCTTCGAGCACCTGACGGATTTCGGGCAGCGACTCGACTGCGGCACTTTTGCCTGTTTCCGTGTCTTTCCCCGCCCCGTGGCCCTCGGCGCCG
>OGEX01000188.1_pt1 | contig 18136 bp, 14 predicted proteins | sample 1570791 | NCBI WGS metagenome assembly OGEX01 (sample SAMEA2582023, study PRJEB24529) | metagenome | biome: Human gut stool | place: China | collected 2011
ATGTGATTGCTCACGGAAAGAGCGGTCATGCTGCCCGCAACGAGGGAGTAAACGCTATCTACGAGGCATTGGATGATATGCGATGGATTCGTGATTATAAGTTTGAGAAGGTAAGCGAGTTCCTGGGACCTACCAAGATGACGCTTACCGTAGTGAATGCCGGAACCCAGCACAATGTGATTCCGGATAAGTGTACGATGCTTGTGGATATCCGCACCAACGAGTTTTACGACAACGAGGAGGTTTACAAGTTTATCTGCCAGCACCTGAAGAGCGAGGTAAAGGCCCACAGTTTCCGCCTGAAGTCATCCCGCATCGACCCGGCGCATCCTCTTATCAGGAAATGTGTAGCCATGGGCATGAAGCCATTCGGCAGTCCTACCCTCAGCGACCAGGCTCTGATGCACTTCCCATCGTTCAAACTGGGTCCTGGCGAGTCTTCCCGCTCCCATTCAGCCGATGAATTCATCAAAATAAGCGAGATAGCTGATGCTATCGCCAAATACAAAGAGCTCTTAGATGGCGCTGCCATCTAAGAGCTCTGCTCAATTCATCTATATTATATATATATGTTTACCTGCAGAATTACTTCACTACCTGTTCAGTAGAGGCATTCTCGCCATTAATAGGAGTACCGGCAGTACCATCGTTGATAAAGAACTTAGCCTTGAGATATGCCGTAGGAATCTGAACCTTATACCAACCAGTCTTACCATTATGAGAAGCAGATGCATCGAAAGTCATCTTGACTCCTGGCCATGCAGCAGAAGAGATTGTGCCATTATAGAAGTAGCAATAAACATTCTCCCACTTAGAAGCGTTATCGAAGTAAACATACTCCGGATCAACGATCTCATCTTCATGTACCTTGGTCACAGTAGTGCTGTATGTTCCGTCAACATAGTAGCCGTGGTTGACAAACTCCACGTCAGCAGTTAACTTATTTCCATTACCATCCAAGAAAATGAGTTGAGCAGGAGCAGTTGTCTCGGTGCCATCATAAGTCCACTTGAAGACATTCTTTCCAGAAACACTCTTACCTACAAGAGGCAACATTTTTTTGATAGCATCATTCCAGTCACCAGCATACTTAATTACAGGACTAACCTTGTTATTCCATACATATACGGCTGCTGCCGCATTGGATGTTTCCAAGAAACAGGAGATTTCGTCAGCCTTGCCCAATTCTGGAACGTAAGCCTTCACCTTCTTGTAAGTTACCGAACCTGTTTCTGTCTTGCCTTCCTTGTCAGTTGCACCCCAAGTGATAGTGACATTCTTACCATAGGCAACATCAGCACCTACAGTAAACTGCTTGTCAGCAGTAAAATCCTGCTTAGCACCATCATTCACCTGAATCCAGGCAGAAACAGCATTCAAAGGAGTAGCAGTCACAGTGAGCGTCTCATCAGAGAAGGCTGTACCATCAGCTGGATTGAAAACAACCTCAGGAGGCAGCACTATAGAACCAGCATTATAGATGACAGCAATACCTGACTCGCCAACATGACCAGAGATTGTAGAAGCATTGACGGTGAAAGCACCACCGCCTACCATATCCTTATAAGTACCAGGCTTGAGCCACTTGCCGTCGCCAGCACCATTGGCTACAGTCACGTCACGGTCAGAACCACTTCCCAATACGATAATAGCGCCACTCTTACGAACCTGAGCACAAACGCCATTACCTTTTACATAATAGTTTGGCTCGCCAGCACAAACGTTGTGCATGTGGTTTACCTGAGCCACTTCGGCATCTTTGAAGTGAACGCTTCCCTTATCACCAAATTTGATATCATTCTTTGCCTTCTGAGCAGGACGGGAGAAATAAAGAGCGGTAGCTCCATTGTTACCTGCAACAACAGCATACGCACGGTCGATAACATTCTGGCTTTTATTCTTTGACTCACCACCATCGTTGGCATAAGTATCATGGCTTTCACCCCAATAAACCAACTTTTCAGTCTTTGCTTTTCTCTGATTGAAATTGCCAACAGATTCATTGATAGAACCACCGGCGAAAGAATTGGCAAAACCATTACCATAACCATTATCGGTAATACTCATGTAGGTTTGATACTCTGGGAAAAGGACATTATCATTACCACCAGTACTGTCAAGGATCTCACCATAGTTGTACATCTCCTGGTCTACCACGTTCTGCATAAAAGAGTCACCCTCAGAAGGCAAACCGATGTGCTTGATAGCATCCCAACGGATACCATCCACGCCACAGGCCTTCAAATCCTGGATGTATTGTTTGATGATGGCTTGCACAGTAGGATTGTTGGTATCGAGGTCCCACATACCAATCATGCCAAATGTCACCTGATGACGGTCGTGCCAGTTACCCACACCAAATCGTTCATGATAAAAGCTCTCGTCCTTCAAGCGTTCAGCCACGTTAGGATGGTCGGTATGGTTGGCAACAACATCCACAATCACCTTAACCCCATACTCATGAGCCTTAGCACAGAGAGCCTTCAGATCAGCTTCAGTACCAAGACCATTACCTATTTTAAAGTCGTATGGACGATAAACATCATACCAGACGGATCCTTTACCTGCTCTTTCGTGAACAGGAGAAGTCTGAACGGCAGTAAAGCCTGCCTTGGCGATATTAGGAATTTCTTCCTGGATATCTGCCAACGTCCAGTCGAAGCAATGAAGGATGACACCATCCTGAATATTGTCTTTAAGACCATATTTGTTGTCTGCAAAGATGTTGGATGCCATGGTGAACAGCATCACCAACATCAGAAGACCATAATTGATTGTCTTTTTCATAATCTGTTATTATTTTCTGATGATTACTTTCTTACCATTGTGAATATAGAGACCAGCCTGAGTAGGCTTCTTGATACGGATACCTGTGATAGAATACCAGGCATCATCGGTTGTCTTCTTCACAGCTGTGATGGTAGTATTCTCTATGGCTGTAACAACCTTACCGTTTACATAAACCGTTTCTCCCTGAAGAGTTGAACCTGCTTCGCCATTATTGATGACGAAACAACCAGTAAGGAAAGCAGCAGGAACCTCCAAAGAATAATAGCCTTTCTTGCCGTTATACTCAGTCTCTTCGTCGAGCTGCATCTTCACGCCAGGCCATTCTACAGAAGCCTCAGTTCCGTTATAAATATAGCAATATACATTCTTCAGGTTCTCTATTGCATTATCAAAGAACACCTTTACCTTGCCTGCAGGAGCAGTCTCAATGGTCTTGGTATATTTACCTTCTACATAATATCCATGATTCTTGAATTCCTGATCACCGCCATTCAGTTTCTGCCCACCATCATGAGAAAAAATCACACCAGTAGGAATTTCAGTACCAGCTTTATAAGTCCATTTAAAGACATTCTTGCCATCTTTAGTTCCCATCAAGGTCATGGCTTCTCCAGGCCAAGCAGCAGTAGTAAACTGACCCACCTTGTCATTCCATGCCCAAATCTTGGCATTGTCATAACTTGTCTCCAAAAACACGGAGATTTCATTTTCCGTTACCACTGGTGTATAGTCTGCCGCAAGTGCTGAAACTGGAGCCATGAAGGTCATGCTCAGCAGCAATACCAGTGTACAAATCAACGTATAAAATTTCTGCATAAACAAAATGTATTAAGTTTAAATTATAAGATTTCGTCGGCAAAAATAAGAATACTTTTTGAAAAGCAGATGAAGAAAAGCTGAATAAATAGCATAAAAAAAAGACAATCGTTTGCACAATTTGCAAGCGATTGCCTTCTATTTTCTGACTTAATAATATATATTATTAGCGCTACGCCCTAGCGCCTTCAGGTTCTTTCTTTGCTATTCCGGAATACTACTGACAGACATAGTTACAGAACAGTCCTCAGAAGCGCTTGAGCGAGATCTGGTAGAACCAAGCGAAAGTTTCAAATGAAGGATATATGTCCTATTCCTTTCAAACCTAAAAGGATGACTAACATCAAACAGATTTTTCTTTACCGTTATCGTTTTCGGTTGTTGAGAAGTTCCCTGCTGTACAGTATAAGTAATCTGCAGATAAAATGGGTTATCATCCCATTTTCCATCATTATCATTATCATTATCCTTACCCTTTTGCTGAGGAATCACACAGAGATAAGAATTGGGATCAGTTTCTATTTTTGTACATGTATGGTCTAACTGAGAAGCTGTTAACTTTAAGTCGCCTCCCTCTTCTGTGTCGGGAGGAGTCCAAGTATAAACCACTCTAGTACTTTTATCTTTGACAACAGACCACCCTTCGAACACAGAAACGTTAAGTTTTGTAAGATCCAGGTAGCCCTTGACATCAAAAGCCCCTTCGTCTTCAGAGACACCATACAGTTTCACCTCCTTAACTTTAATCACAGCACCATTTTCCTCTAATTGCTGATTGGTTGTGATATCGAATGTCAAACGAGCCAAAGCATGCCAAAAATCAAATTTCACTTTACTGGCAGAAGACGGAGTTGTTGGTACATTTATATTTTCTTTGCACCCCAACACCAAATCTACAGGATTATCAGATGAATTAAACTCCATATAAGTTGGATTAACTTTGTTTTCCCCAGGGGGATTAACCAGTTGTACTCCTTCAATATAAGGAGCATAGGCATAGAAATCCACAGAACCCTCATCTGGCCAATATTGGGTATTTGTATATCCCCAACTATTTCCATTCCAGGTTACGTGTTCATTATCCATCATATCTGAAATTGACCCATCGGCATGGGTATGTCTTGCAAAGACACTAAATCCGGACGTTCCCTTGATAGAAGCAAGATTGGTTTCTCCAGCACGTGTTGACGCATTCGTACCAAGATAAGCATCAAAGTTGATTTCAGAAGATGAAGGTGAAGTTTCTTCCACGCCTTCGCCAGCACAACCAGATAATACCAGCTGTGCTATCAAAACATAAAAGGCTAAAAGAAGAAACTTCATCTTATTATATCTATTAATTCTTTATTTTACCCGACACGATTAATTCCAATGGACATCTTTCTGATCGGTATCTTTCCAAGCAGTAACATCTGCATCGAATTCGATAGGAGTCAGACCAAGAGACAGGTTGATTGTATAAGCCTTACCCTGCTCGAAGTTCTTTACAATCGGACTAGAAACCGTACTTTTCATTGCTGCCGTTACACCATCATTATAGCTTATAGTGTAGTCTACGATAACATAAAGTTCATCAGCCTTTGTTCCTCCTTCTGCTGCAGATTTAGAGAAATCCTGTGGAATTACAAACAAATAATCAGAACCAGCTGAAAAAGATGAACTAGTTACATTCGGAAATCCACTGGACCATGTGAAATTCTGTTCGCCGTTACAATCTGTCCAAAGAGCTGTTTTATCTTCTGTATTAGTCAAATCTTTAGACAAATTTATAGTACCCGTTGTGTGGAAAGCTCCTACTTTTGGATCTGTAGCAGATCCTGCCAATGTAATTTTATTCAATGTTATAGTTACATTGTTATCGGTAACACCTTTTTTGACGGCATAACCAATCTTAGCCAATGCATGATTGAAAGTAAATTTAACAGGATTGTTAGTCTTTGTCTGATCCTTAACATTAGCCCACAACAAATCTTTCTGGTTACCAACCTGATCTGCTACAGTAAAATTAATTTTAGAATCAGTTAACGTTGTTCCGCTTACATAAGGAGCATACGCCAAGAAATCAATATGGCCTTCTGTTGACCAATACTTAAGAGGAGTATATTCCCACTTTTTATCTTTACTAGAATAAGTTACCGGCTGATTGTTGAACAAATTAGAACCAAAGCCCTTTTCATCAGTAGAGCTATAGTTACCAAACACACCAAAGCCATCCTTTGAATTCTTAAGAGCATTAATATCCAGCACGCTACCACGTGAACCATTTACAGCAACTGCACTTCTTCCCAAATAGCCATCAAAGCTGATAGCCTCATTCTTAGAAGAATTGTCTGAAAGACTGTTCAAGTCATCGCTTGAACAACTTACCAATGTCAACGCTGCCACAGCAGCAATACCCATAAATATTTTCTTATACATATCTGTTTTGATTTTTAAATTAAACTAATCTATTATTATTTTATCTGATTCTTATCATTTTACTATTTCTACAGTTCCATATCAATATCCTCAGGTTTACCCCAATCCTTGACCGTGACGTCAAAACCGCCAGAACTTCCTTCCGAAGGCTTCACCTCAGGCAAAGGTTTCGGTACCTTAACATCAACATGGAGAGAAACCGAATAACCCAACTCCGAAGAGTTTTCGTCTTTCTGAAACTTGTCTCCAACAACAAACTGATGATCTATCTGCGTCTTATTGTCTATCAACAAAGCTGAAAGAGACAGCTTATTGTTTTCAGCATCAAGATGGGCAGTTTCTGGTAGGCCAAAACATTTAACCGATGTCTTCAACGTTCCTAGCGTTGCATCATTCTCATCAACCGATTTCGTCCAGGTCTCCAGAAGATAAGTCTCCTTACTCTGAAGCGGCTTCCCCTGTCCCAGCAGAAATCCTTCAGAAATACCAGTTAAGGATCCTCTCGCAGAACGCAGGTATCCTATACTTGGAACTTTCACGCTGACCTGGATATGAGAAAGCACATTCCTTGGAGTTAAAGTAACCTCAGAAAAGTCTCCAGAAACCTCGAATTCATCGAGTTTATCAGAGGCAAGCCACTCGGGCTCAACCCCTATCAATTCATCATCTCCACGCGAGTACCAGCGCGATGTTGTATGCTGTACCAAAGCTCGCGCTGTCTCGTAAGAGTCCATTCCCTGAAAGTCGAGTGTACCAAACTCGGTCGTACTTTGGTTGAAGACAAGAATACGATATTTTCCAGGTTCTAAGGAAAAGTCGGCATGAGTTATCTCATTAGTCAAGACAGTTTGTGGAGCACCACCTGACCAGGGAAACACCATAACCGTCATACCAGTAGGCACCTCTTTATCAAACAAATGCCAATCCACATTAATCCGCACCATTTTACGGTTGTCGTTTTGCGGGCAACCAGAATAGTCTTCATAAATGCAAGAAGTAAACAAAATGATAAGGAGCCAATAGAACATGAATAGCCCTATACATTTTTTCATGAATGCTTCATCTTTATAAAACCTTATTTCAAGTTATTAATTCTTTTCAAAAATTTCCGCTGCAAAATTACTACATAAAATTGATTTAACCCTCAAATAATATTTAAAAGATACTAAAAAACACATGGGAGAAAAATTTTTGTTACGTCATCAGATAAATTGCAAGTAACCATCTCTTTAGTAAGCAATTTAAAAACCTCCAATCAAACCAATTGATTGGAGGTTTCATTTCTATCATTTACAGCAACCAGGCAGTAAAAATACTACCAGCTGCAACTATTCATACATTATCGGCTCAGCCAAGCCTCCGGATTGAGCTTGGCAGTCTCCTTGCGAAGCTGGAACTGGAGGATGTTTTCAGAGCCAACACTACCCAAAGCCTGACGGGTACTTACCTTCTGACCCTTATGAACGCTGACCGATTTCAGATTACAGTAAACAGAGATGTAGGCACCATGACGGACCAGCACATTCCACATGCCACCATAACCGAAGACGGCACTCACCTCACCATCGTAGATGCTGCGAGCCACACAACCCGGCTTGCCCTGGATATTGATACCCTTATTGTCGAGCGTTACGCCCTTCAAGCCTTCCACATTATACTGACCGAAATGACTCACCACACGGTAACTGCCGCTGATAGGCATCGGCAATCTACCACGGTTAGCCTCGAATCCACCGCTCAGCATGCGGTCTACCGAACTCAAGGTAGAAGCCTCCTGTGCCTCCTTCTTGGCAGCGGCAATCTCACGGGTACTGCGTTCCGCATCCATCTTCGCCTTCAACTCGGCAGCCTGTCTTTCAGCCTCCGCCTTTCTTGCAGCCTGTTCGGCAGCAGCCTCACGGGCAGCCTGCTCTGCGGCGGCACGCTTGGCAGCCTCGGCAGCAGCACGCGCCCTAGCCTGCGCTTTTGCCTTCGCCTTAGCCTCAGCCTGGGCAGCAGCCTCCTCCTGAGCCTTTCTTGCAGCCTCGGCAGCCAGTCTTGCTTCTTCAGCCGCCTTTCTGCGGGCAGCTTCGGCAGCAGCCTCACGCGCCTTGGCTTCGGCTATACGACGGGCATTCTCCCTGGCAGCAGCCTCGGCAGCAGCTTTCTTGCGAGCCAGTTCCTCGGCACGTTTCTTGGCGGCAGCAGCGGCAGCGGCCTTTCGCTTAGCCTCGGCAGCAGCACGGGCTCTTGCCTTGGCTACTTCCTGAGCAATCAAGCGGTCAATCTGAGCGTTGATTGCCGCATCTTTCTGACGCTGGTCGGCAATCACAGCCTGAATGGTCTTCTGCTGTTTCTGCAGTCCCTGCACCATTTCCTGCTGCTGGGTCTGCTTGCCTTCCAATGCCGTCTTCTCCTGCTTACCCTTATATAATAAGGTGTTCTTATGTCCCTTAACATGCTGCAACTGCTGGTGCTTCTCGTTCACCTGCTTCTGCTTAGCCTTTACAGCCTCGCCCTGCACCTTCTGATAGGAAGAATACTGGCGGATAAAGGAAAGGCGGCGATACATCTGTGTCAGATTCTTGGCACTGAAGATGAACATCAGCTTGTCCTGAACCGTATGATGACGGCTCATATAGCGCATGGAACGGATATACTTGTTCTTGCGGTCCTGCAACTGTTGCTGAAGCGTTTTCAACTGTGCCTGCAGAATGCCGATATTGCCGTCAATATGATGGATATCCTTCTGGATACCGTCAATCTTCTTCTGACGCTGGTCTATTTCTCCGTTCAGCGCCATCAGGTCTTCAAGACGTTTCTTCACATCCGCCTTATTTCTCTGCAAAGCCTGCTCCTGTTCTCTGATCTTCTTCCGGATAGAAGCGCGCTGTCCCTGCAAACCTCGGATAGAGGCATTGCTATAGGTTGCCGCCTTGCGTTCTGCTCTGGTTGGCGCAGCTGGTTTGTATGTCTTTCTGGCCGCATGACTTCTGCTGTTCGTCTTTCTGGCAGGAGTAGCAGCCTTCTTTTTCGCAGTTACGGCAGTCTTTCTCACCGGCTTCTTCTGGGCAGAATGCTTCTGCGCAAAAGGTGCGAGCGAGAAGGTGATTGCCATGATGAATAATAAGATTCGCTTCATTTCTTATATTAAAAACCCATGTTCTATAATTTCAAACTCTTGATGAGCATTTACATACTCAATATCTTGCTGAGCACATCTGTTGGAGAAATCTGCTTGTATTTGCTGGAAATCTCTGTCTGAGTACTCCACTTGCTGTCGGTCTTCACCTGATTCAATTCCAGACTGATCTTAGCCTCCTGCTTTTTCCTGGTAGCAGTAGTGGTCATCGCCAGATTCAGGGTGGCAGGGAACATCTTGACGCCTACACTCTTGAAGTTGCCGTAGTCGACGTGGAGATTGGAGGTGCCGTTCTGCGCACTCTTATAGACAACATCTGCTGCTGTGATACGGCCGGTAGTGCGGTTGGCTGTCCAGGCATAGGTCATGTTTCCATTCTTGAAACTTACCGGCACATTGTCTCCTGCCACATCCAGGGTGGCATCAAACTTCTTGAGGTCTGATTCCTTCACGGTCCGTTCGCCCGGCAGGAGCAGCTGGTTCCAGAAGAGAGCCTGCAGAGAATAGAAGGAGATGCCCTGCTTCTTGAGGAAGTCTACCTGGGTATAATCTGCCTTGATATATTCCTTGTGCAGACGGTCGATGATAAGTACATGGTCGGGAGTAAACTCCAGACGGCCCACCTCTGTACCCAAGATAGGAATAAAGAGCTGGATGCGGATGATTTCATCCTTGCGCATGCTCAGTTTGCCCGGCACAGTAATGTCCTTATCACCAGCCTGGAGAGTAAACGACATGTTGCCTACAATATTCCTGGTGTAAACCTGATTATCTGAAACCTTCTGTACGAAAGCCAACTTCTTGAGCGTCTCACTCTGACGAGAGCCAGAACCCTTGGTGGCATTCTCTTTCTGATGACTGGCTGATGAGGAGCCAGAACCCTGTACATTCTTGCTGGTTCCGCAAGAACCGAGGACCAGGATGCTGCAGGCTGCGGCAAGCAGCATCATCTTATTCTTCTTCATTATATATTTCATCTTTCTTGATTTTTCTACTTTCCGTTTATTTCTTCTTACCTTTTCTAACTGACTTCTGCTTAGCGGCAGGTTTCTGTTTTGGCGCATTACGCTTCTTCAGTTCTTCTTCGGTAATATATTGTCTGTTCTTAATCTTCCATGCCAGCACCTCAGTCTGGTTCTCTCCGGTATAGGCTTTCTTCCAGAAATCTACGGATTCATCGGCCATACCATTCATATAATAGATATCTCCGGCATGTTCAATAACCGTACTGTTATCTGCGGTGGAATCGCGGTTTTTGAGTGCCTGGTCTATATAGGTCTTGGCATCAGCATAGCGTTCTTCCATAAAGAGAATCCAAGCATAGGTATCCAGATAAGTACCGTTGTTCGGCTCTGCCTTGATAGTCTTGTAGCTCATCGACTCAGCCTTATGCAGGTCAACGCCCTTCTCGCTGAGATAGTAGGCATAGTTGTTCAGCGCCATCACGTTGTCATCTTTCCATTGCAGGCAGGAGTCGTAAGCCGCAAAGGCTTCCTGCTCTTCACCTTTCTTATGAAGGATATCGCCAGTTACGGCATAGAGGTCAGAAACCAGGTCGGCAGGCGACTGTGCATTCACCTGCGCCAATCCGAGACGGAACTCACGGAGCGCCTCGTCTTCCTTATCTTTCTGATAATACGCCATTCCACCGAAGTAATAGAACACCATTTCTTCGGGATTATACTCCTGAGCCGCCTTACATTGCAGGGAAACCAGGTCATATTTCTTCTCGTTCCAGAGCATCTGTACGAGTTGCATTCTGGCATTCACGTTATCCGGAGCTATGGTAAGCACCTTTTCGAAGGCACGGCAAACAGAGTCGGCAGGCATCTTCTTCAAACTCATATAAGCAGCTTTCATCTCTGCCACATCGGCTGACGGATGAGCCACGTTGAGCGCCTTGTCAAACAGCGCAATCACCTTGGTAGAATCGCCACCTTCGCTCTCGTTCTTCTGAATGAAAGAGCGGTACATCATCACCTTGGTCTCCAGATCCGATTTCGGACTCATCAATATCTTATCGAGCATCTGCCCGGCAAGCTGCTCCTGATGGGTGGCATTATAATAGTCGTAAAGCGACATCTGGGCATAGGAATTGTCAGGCTCTTCCTTCAGCACATCGGTAAAGCACTTGTAGGCTTCCTTCTGGCGGTCGTGCTGTACGAGCCAGTTGCCCAGCATTGTCTTGTACTGCATATCCAGCGGATGCTGGTCTACGAGCGACTTCAGTTCCTGATAGGCAGCCTTCTTGTCGTTCATCAGTTCATAAACTCTCATTTTAGAGAGGGTGAACTGTTCGCTTTCACCTTCTTCCACCTCAAGACGCGAAATGGTTTTGAGTACTGATTTATAATCCTTGTTCTGGGAATAAAGCTGAACCAGGATGCGGAGGGCATCGGTATTATCGTGGTTTTTGGCATACAGATTCTCATAGGCATCGATGGCAAGATCGTATTTCTGGCTACCTATATAATATCTGCCCAACTGCTCTGCATAGGTCTGGTTTTCCGGATTCAGTTCTATTGCCTTCTGCATATAGGCAAGTGCCAGGGAATCCTGCTTGAGCTGAGAATAGAAAAGCGACTCATAGAAATAGGTTTCAGCCGCCTTCGGGTCTATCTTCCGGGCATGCTCAAAGAGGTCGAAAGCTGCCGAATAATTGCCGGCAGCCTGCTGGCGCGCTCCCTCCAGGAAGAAATAGTTGTAGCGTTGGCGGTCGTTCGGAGAGAGATGGTCCTCCTGAACCGCCGGCTTCTGAACCGGCTGCACCTTCTTCTTACGGGCAAGCGACGGCATGGCTACCGAACCCAGCAAGACCAGCCCCATTGCCCAACTGATATTTCTAAGATTCATCTTCACGATTCTAATCCTTTCTATTCAATCTTTAATAATCTGTTATTTTACACCCGTATGACCGTATCCGCCGGCTCCACGTTCGGTTTCATCGAGCTCATTAACCTCGATGAAATCGCATTGTTCGTGCTTAGCCAGCACCATCTGGGCTATACGTTCGCCATCGTTGATAACGAAATCCTCTGTAGAGAAATTGATGAGCAGAACCATGATTTCGCCGCGATAATCGGCATCGATGGTTCCCGGCGTATTCAATACGGTAATGCCATGCTTCAAAGCCAGACCGCTGCGAGGACGGATCTGCGCTTCATAACCTGCAGGCAAAGCCATATAAAGACCGGTTGGCACCAGTCGTCGCTCCATAGGATGAAGCACGATTGCCTCATCGATGTTTGCACGCAAATCCATGCCGGCACTCTGAGGTGTGGCAAACGCAGGTAGAGGCTGATGCCCCTTGTTGATAATCTGTACTTTTATCATGACTTTTTCTTTTTAATCTGTGTCTGAGTTTAATAATCTGCAAAAATAAGCAATTTTGATGGAATAAATGAATTTTTGAGGATAAAAACATGTAATTTATCATATTTTATTTTGATTTGTGCTTACTTTAGTGTATTTTTGCGCTACAGAATCAAGTAATACAATAATATGGAATGGAAACAACTGATATCCAACAAGCGTTTCGGACAGGAGCATAAGCATGCCGAGCGCCATGATGATCGCTCTGAATTCAAGCGCGATTACGACCGTCTTATCTTTTCATCGGCATTCCGCCGCCTGCAGAACAAGACGCAGGTTTTCCCATTGCCGGGCAGCATCTTCGTTCACAACCGCCTCACCCACAGTCTGGAGGTGGCGAGTGTGGGCATGTCGATAGGTAACGACATTTCCCGACGTGTCATCCAGAAGCGGCCTGAACTGAAGGATACGCTCGTCGAGGAGATAGGTACCATCGTAAGTGCAGCCTGTCTGGCACATGATTTGGGCAATCCGCCTTTCGGTCATTCCGGCGAGAAAGCCATCCAGACTTTCTTCTCTGAAGGACCGGGTCAGAAGATAAAATCAATGGTTTCATCGGAGTTTTGGGATGATATTACGCATTTCGAAGGCAACGCAAATGCCTTCAGAATCCTGACCCACCGGTTCAAGGGGCGCCGTCAGGGTGGTTTCGTCATGACCTATTCCATGCTTGCTTCCATCGTAAAATACCCGTTTGCGAGCTGTCTTGCCGGCAATCACGGCAAATTCGGTTTCTTTGCTTCAGAGGCGGAATCTTACAGGAAAATTGCCGATGAATTGGGCATTTTTTGCAAATCTGCACCGGGTGAGCCTCTCAAATACGCCCGCCATCCACTTGTATATATGGTAGAAGCTGCCGACGACATCTGCTACGAAATCATGGACATCGAAGACTCCCATAAGCTCAAGATTCTTTCCTTTGCCGAGACGGAGCACTTGCTGCTGAGTTTCTTCGATGAAGATATCCAGCAGAAGATACGCCAGCGCATCATCGACGAAGAACTGACTGACGAAAATGAGAAAGTGGTTTACATGAGAGCCAGCGTCATCGGCAAACTGGAGAACGAATGTGTGGCAGCCTTCCTGGCGCACGAGGAGGAAATCCTTGCCGGAACTTTCGAGGGCAGTCTCATCGACCATATTTCCGAGCGCCAGAAAAAGGCATACAAGAAATGTGAGAAGATCTCCTACTCTAAGATTTACCAAAGCAAGCCGGTACTCGACATAGAACTGTCGGGTTATCAAATCATGGCAACTCTGATGGAGGTTTTCATCGAGGCAGCCGTAAACCCATCGCGTTTCTACTCCAAGCAGCTCCTGCGCCGGGTAAGCAGCCAGTATGATATAGAGAACGAGAATCTGGAGGAGCGCATCATGGCGGTAATTGATTATATCGGCGGCATGACCGACATCTATGCGCTCGACATCTATCAGAAGATCAACGGAATCAGCCTGCCTATTGTATAAGGTAGCGCCCTCTTTTTAGCTTACTGAACTTTCGCAAGTGGTTCAAGTACGGGCTGAAGGCCCAAAAGCTCCAGAAGCAGCACGCCCTGAAAGGGCAGAAGCTCCTAGCCCAGGGCATCGCCCTGGGTATAAAAGCAATCAGCAAGGCGCCCTGTAAGGGCAAAAGCCTTATGTTTACCTTGGAGTTTTAAAGCTTTTGCCCTTACAGGGCGACAGATTTGCGTCCGTAATAACCCAGGGCGATGCCCTGGGCTAGGGGCTTCTGCCCTTTCAGGGCGTGTGAAGCTTACATGCGAAACTTGAATTAAATATTTTTTTCCTTATAAATCAAATTATTGGCTCCGCTCGTAATCTTCAGAGCCTCAGGATGTTCCTTAATAAAACTGTTGATGTGGCGAACTCGCTTCTCTTCGAGAATCTCATCGATGGCAATGAGGATACCGGTCTCCTCCACATCACCAAAACCATAGTTGATGGCAGTACCGAAAAGCTTCATCGTAGGACTCAGACTCATGTAGGCATTAACAAGAGGAGGGATATTATAACCCAACTTGCGAACCTCACGGTTCAGGATGCGATAGTCTGCCTTGAAGTCATCTTCTGTAAAGATGGCAGCCAAATCACTCTCCGGAGTATCCAATTTCAGCGGTTTCATCGGGATTACGAGGTTCTCCTTGTCATCAAAATGCTTCTTGAGGAAATAGAGAATCATGTCGCGGCCACGACGGATGTAAGACGGATACATCGTCATCTTGCCGAAGAAATATTTTACTTCCGGATAGAGAACCGTCAAAGCGCCCAAACCATCCCAGAGATTGTCGAGAGCAAAGATGCTCTTGGTGTTGGTACGCACATTCTGATATTCGAGCGAAACGAAGGAACGGCCCAACTCTACGGTATAAGGCATATACTCCTTGAGGAACTTGTCGGAGAAATGGAACATGTGGCTGGTTGCCAGCTTAGGCTGTCCCTTCTCATCGAGCAGCCAGTCCTTACCCAGGAGATAACGGTAACCGCCGATAATCTCATCGGCTTCAGGATTCCAGACAATCAGCTGCTTGTAACAGTTGTCACCAAAGTCGAACTCATCAAGATCCATAGATTTGCCCGTTCCGCCTCCCGCCTCACGGAAAGCGATTTCACGAAGTCGACCAATCTCTTTCAGCACATTAGGCGAATCATTTGCCGTAACGATGTAAATCTCGTTATGGCTCTTATTGGTCATTCTCAGTTGTTTGTCGGGTGTAAGCTCGCTCTTCAGGAGCTCACGGTCAATCGGTTGGATGATTTCTTCTTCCATATTACTCTTCTTATATGCTATGATTCTACGATTTCGTTAATATAAAACAATTCTTCCGGGTTTTGCAAACCATTAAAGTTCATAAACCCTGTCTTCAACATATTGCGCCCACTCTGTAGCCGACTTGCTCTTATCAAAAGTCTGCCAAGGAATCGGCTTGCCGATGGAGATGCGGAAATGCTTGCCCACATTCCTGTACATCTCGTCAACCAGGAACAGCATGGCGAGATTGAACGGCAGATACTTGTCGCTAAATCGGGCGATGCGGTAGAAACGCTCAGAGTTGCGCCCTCCGAAATGGATAGGCACCACATCACGCTGATATTCTACACTCTTAGAGATAAACGTCTTCTTCCAAGGCAGGTCGTGGATGATTCCATCCTTGCGCTTGCGGCTGTTCAAGCCTGCCGGAAACATCAGCATGTGGTTATCACTCTTGAAGCCCGCCTCCACCATACGTGGGAAATCGCGGCTCTGGCGACCCGTCTTGTTGATGCCGATACTTACAGGTTTCAAACCCGGCAAGTTGAGCAGAAGATCATTCACCAGATAGCGGAACTTGCCATCATAGTGCTTGCCGATGATGGAACCGAGACATACGCCGTCCTGTCCGCCCAGAGGATGATTGGAAACAAAGGTATAGAGTTTTCCGTCGTTCTTGTCAGGCAGGTTTTCCAAGCCTACGATTTCAACATCCATCTTCAGATAGCGCACACATTCGGTGAGCCATTCAGTACCCGAAAGGCCACGGCTCTCCCACAAGAACCTGTTCACCTCGTCCTCGTGAATAATCTTCTTGAGCCAGGAAACCAGGAAGCGCGGTACGAATTTCACCTTGCTTCCCATCTTGCTCTTAAGAATCTTATCTATGTCTATCGTTTTCTCTATTGATTCACTCATGTTTGCTAAAACTTATATAAGTTAGTGCAAAAGTAACTCAACTTTTTCAAATACGTGCCATTTTTTCCAAAAAAATAGCAAAAAAGCGAAAATTTATTAGTTTTTTAAAACTATCACGACAAATCGAGCCCATTTTGCATGTATTTTTGCAAAAACATCACACTTGATGAGAACAAAAAGGCGATGCCCGAAACAGGAAGGTGAAGTTGACCAAAAACAACTTTTTCATTAAGTTTTATAAATTTTGTGGGAAAATGTAAGGCTATATGGAGATTTTTATGTACCTTTGAACCCAAATTTATACATTAATAAGTACGCACGCAATATTATAATGCGATAAGACAGCAAAAAGATATATGATAAAGACAGCAGAAACATATCACGTACCGGTGCTCCTCAAGGAGAGCGTTGACGGGTTGAACATACAGCCAGGAGGCATCTATGTAGACGTAACCTTCGGTGGTGGCGGACATTCCAGAGAGATTCTGTCGCGCCTGACGGAGGGAGCGCACCTGTACAGCTTCGACCAGGACGCCGATGCTGAGCGCAACGTGGTGGCTAACGAGAACTTCACCTTCGTATGCTCCAACTTCAGATTCCTGAAAAACTGGATGCGTTACTACGGGGTAGACGGACTCGACGGACTGTTAGCCGACCTGGGCGTATCGAGCCATCACTTCGATGACGAGACCCGCGGTTTCTCCTTCCGTTTCGACTCCCCACTCGACATGCGCATGAACAAGCGTGCTGGCAAGACTGCTGCCGACATCGTAAACGAATATGACGAAGGTGCCCTTGCAGACATCTTCTACCTATACGGTGAGCTGAAGAACTCGCGCCGCATCGCCTCGGCACTCGTCAAGGCAAGAGCCGAGAAGCCCATCCTCACCACCAAAGACTTCATGGCAGCCGTAGAGCCCCTCTTCAAGCGGGAACGCGAGAAGAAAGACATGGCAAAGCTCTTCCAGGCGCTGCGCATAGAAGTAAACCACGAGATGGACGCCCTGAAAGAGATGCTCCGCTCAGCCACGGAACTTCTGAAACCGGGAGGCCGACTCAGCGTCATCACCTATCACTCGCTGGAAGACAGAATCGTAAAGAACATGATGAAAGCGGGCAATGCAGAAGGCAAGATAGAGCAGGACTTCTTCGGAAGAATAGAAACCCCTTTCAAACTCGTGAACAACAAGGTTATCGTTCCCGATGCCGACGAGCAGGAAAGAAACCCTAGGAGCAGAAGCGCCAAACTAAGAATAGCAGAAAAGAAATGATAAACGATAAAGACATAAACATCAGCGAGAAGCCTATAGCCGAAGAAAAGGCACAGGCATCACAGGAACCGCCGAAGCAGGAAACTCCGCAGCAGGAGCCACAGCAGCAAGAGGCTCCACAGGCTTCGCTCAAGGAAGTGATTGCCAAGCAAGCCATAGAGGAAGAGGCTTCAGGATCATCGAGCTTTACGCTGCGAAAGATTCTGGGTGGAGACATTCTTACCGCACAAATCATACGCCGGCAGATATGGCTCGTTATCCTCATCGTGTTTTTTGTCATTATCTACATATCCAACCGATACAATATCCAGAACGATATCATCGAGTTGGACAAACTGCAGAAAGAACTGCAAGACACAAAATATAAAGCGCTGTCTACAAGCAGCCAGATAACAGAGAAGAGTCGTGAAAGTAATGTGCTCGACATGCTGAAGAACAACAAAGACAGCGTGCTGCACATCGCCACCCAACCTCCATACATCATAAACGTACCCGAAGAATGAGCAGCAAATTTGATCACAAGAAAGTAATGCCCCGCTACAGCGCCATCGCCATCATCATGACGATTTTCGCCATAGCCGTAGTGGGTAAAGCGCTCTACATCATGACCGCCAAGCATGATTACTGGATGAAGGTGGCAGAACGGCAGAAGAGAGACTCCGTAACCGTGAAGCCAAACCG
>OGEX01000195.1_pt1 | contig 17928 bp, 17 predicted proteins | sample 1570791 | NCBI WGS metagenome assembly OGEX01 (sample SAMEA2582023, study PRJEB24529) | metagenome | biome: Human gut stool | place: China | collected 2011
AACTGCAATTGACATCAGGTGCCACACTGTTCCTGAGAAACACCACAGTTCTTGATTTGAGCCTGTTGCTTAATAAAATGATAGGATGATATGCTTGGACTTAGCGCTAACCTGAACTATTACCTGTTCAACGGTAATGTGGATTTGCGGAAAGAAATGAAGACTTGTTCCGCACAATGAAACTCAGCGGTGAGCAGATTAAGGAAAAAAGACTTAAGCTTACGAGACCTATTCTTGAACGTATCCATCATAAGGTGGTCATGATGATGCAGGATACCAAGCTCATGGCAAACGAACTGATGAGAAAGGCTGTGAACTATACGATAAACCAGTGGAAATCCTTGAAAAATATCCTCAAGGACGGTTCTGCGGAAATATCGAACAACCTCTGTGAGCAAAGGATGAAACCTGTAAAGCTGCTGCTCAAGAACTGTATGAACATAGGCAGTGAGGATGCAGCAGGAAACTCGGCATTCATCTTTTCTCTGATAGAAAGCTGCAAGCTTAATGACATAGATCCTCAGGATTACCTGAAGCACTTGTTTGAATGTATTCTTCATGGTAAGGACTGCGACAAGAAGGCCCTTCTGCCATGTTTTTATCAATCGGAATGTTAAAACAAAAATATTTTCTTGCGGACATTTTTATTTTATCGGCTGAAAAACAGCCGATAAAATTGTCATGGCGGAAAATAGAATGCTTACAAAAGAACCGGACTCCAATTAGTTCAGTTCTCTCTGACGACAGAAGCATCCGCCAAATTTCTCGTCCACGTGTTCTACCGGCTGGCGGAAGATACCGTAAACCGATGAGCCGGATCCGCTCATGCTGGCATATACCGCACCCAGGTCATACAATTCGTCCTTGATGGCTGCAATCTCCGGATATTTCAGGAACACACTGTCTTCAAAATCATTCTTCATGTTGTCCTTCCACGTTTCTACCGGCTGGCAGATGATGTCTTTCAACGAAACTTCCGGCCGACGGGGAGTGATGTGTGCGAAAGCGTCGCGCGTGGATACGAAGATGTCCGGTTTCACCAGCACCAGGTAATAGCCCGAAAGCGAAAGACGGACAGGTTCGAATAGGTTACCGATGCCCGTGGCAAATACCGGCTGGTTGCGGATGAAGAAAGCACAATCGGCTCCTAAACGGGCGGCGTAGTCTTCCATCTCCTCCAGACTCAGTGCCAGACGGAATTTCTCGTTCAGCAACTTAATCATGAACGCGCAATCAGACGAACCACCTCCCAGTCCGGCACCTGTGGGGATGTGCTTGAACAAGTGGATGTCAACGGGCGGTATGTCATGATCCTTTTTCAGTAATTCGTAGGCTCTGACCACTAAGTTGTCTTCCGGCTTACCCTCGATAGCCGTACCTTTCACGTGAAGCGTATAAGGAGCATCGTTATTTTCTCTTCGTGTTACTTCCAGTGCATCTTGCAAATGGATGGGGTAGAAAATAGTTTCCAGGTTATGGTAACCGTCGGGACGTTTTTCAATAATATTCAGGCCAAGGTTTATTTTGGCATTTGGAAATGTAATCATAAGGTCGTTTGTTTTTTCGTTTCTCAAATATAGCAGAAAGTTTCGAGAAAATCGGGATTCACGGAAAAAATCGTATCTTTGCCCCACTTAAACAAAAATAAAATGGCAGAACCGAGAAGAAATACACGTGTGGCAAAGACGGCTAAGACCAAGCCGATGGATGAGTACGGCCACCTTCAGCCTCAGGCTCCCGAACTGGAAGAAGCCGTGCTGGGTGCGCTGATGATTGAGAAGGATGCGTATTCGCTGGTGAGCGAGATTCTTCGTCCGGAGTCGTTCTACGAACACCGGCACCAGCTGATTTATGCGGCCATTACTGACTTGGCTATTCAACAGAAACCGATTGATATTTTGACCGTGGCCGAGCAGTTGCGCTCGCGCGGTAACTTGGAAGAGGCGGGCGGACCGTTCTATATCACTCAGCTGAGTGGTAAGGTGGCCTCGTCGGCTCACATTGAGTACCATGCCCGCATCATTGCCCAGAAGTTTCTGGCACGTGAGCTGATTTCTTTTACGAGCAATATACAGACCAAGGCGTTCGATGAGACGCAGGACGTGGACGACCTGATGCAGGAAGCTGAAGGAAAGCTCTTCGAAATCTCTCAGCAGAACATGAAGAAGGACTACACGCAGATTAATCCGGTTATTCAGGAGGCCTATGAAATGCTTCAGAAGGCGGCGGCACGTACCGACGGTTTGAGCGGACTTTCGAGCGGATTCCATCAGCTGGACAAGATGACCTCCGGCTGGCAGAACTCCGACCTGATTATCATTGCGGCTCGTCCGGCCATGGGTAAGACGGCCTTCGTGCTTTCCATGGCCAAGAATATGGCGGTGAACAGCAAAGTGCCCGTAGCCTTGTTTTCGCTTGAAATGAGCAACGTGCAGCTGGTAAACCGTCTGATCGTGAACGTCTGCGAAATTCCGGGCGAGAAAATCAAGAGCGGTCAGCTGGCACCTTACGAGTGGGGACAGCTCGACTACAAGATAAAAGAACTCTACGACGCACCGCTTTACGTGGACGACACGCCTTCTTTGTCCGTGTTCGAATTGCGAACTAAGGCACGTCGTCTGGTACGTGAGCATGGGGTGAAAATCATCATCATCGACTACCTCCAGCTGATGAATGCCAGCGGTATGTCGTTCGGAAGCCGTCAGGAAGAGGTCAGCACCATTTCGCGTTCGTTGAAGGGATTGGCCAAGGAGCTGAACATCCCGATTATCGCGCTGAGCCAGTTGAACCGTGGAGTAGAGAGCCGTGAAGGTATCGACGGAAAGCGTCCGCAATTGAGTGACCTCCGTGAATCGGGAGCCATTGAGCAGGATGCCGACATGGTGTGCTTTATCCACCGTCCGGAATACTACAAGATTTACACCGACGAGAAAGGAAACGACCTGCACGGCATGGCCGAAATCATTATCGCCAAGCATCGTAACGGTGCCGTGGGTGATGTGCTGCTCCGTTTCCGTGGCGAATATGCCCGTTTTCAGAACCCTGATGACGACATGATTGTACCGATGCCGGGTGAAGAGAAGAAGGCTCCGGTGCTCCGTTCGAAGATGAATAACGGCGGCGGACAGGACTTTGTACCACCTCCACCCGCAGAGATGCCTCCTATGCCCGACAATCCGTTTGGTGCACCTGTGCCCGATGTACCGTTCTGATGGTTTTTGGCTAAAAATATTTTTTGTCTTACCTCTTATATCCCAAATATGTATTAACTTTGCACATCATTGTTTGGGAAATTATAAAATACTATTACGATATGAATATTTCTTATAACTGGCTGAAAGAATACGTCGACTTCGACCTTACTCCGGACGAAGTGGCAGCCGCACTGACTTCCATCGGTCTGGAGACTGGGGGAGTGGAAGAAGTTCAAACTATCAAGGGAGGATTGGAAGGTCTGGTAGTAGGCGAAGTGCTGACCTGTGAGCCGCATCCCAATTCTGACCACATGCATATTACGACCGTCAACTTAGGACAGGGAGAACCTGTGCAGGTTGTCTGTGGTGCCGCTAACGTCGCTGCCGGACAGAAGGTTATCGTAGCTACGCTGGGTACAAAACTGTACGATGGTGACGAATGTTTCACCATCAAGAAGTCGAAGCTCCGTGGCGTGGAATCAAACGGTATGATTTGTGCCGAAGATGAAATTGGCGTGGGTACAAGCCACGAAGGTATCATCGTATTGCCTACTGACGTAGTTCCGGGTACACTGGCCAAGGATTACTATAACGTGAAGAGCGAATACGTGCTCGAAGTGGACATTACTCCGAACCGTGCCGATGCCTGCTCACACTACGGTGTGGCACGCGACCTCTACGCATGGCTTATTCAGAACGGTCATAAAGCTACGTTGAAGCGTCCTTCGGTAGATGCTTTCAAGGTAGACAATCACGACATGAACATCGACATCGTGGTGGAAAATACCGAAGCTTGCCCGCGTTATGCTGGAGTAGCCATCAAGGGAGTAACGGTAAAGGAAAGTCCTGAATGGTTGCAGAACAAGCTCCGCCTTATCGGTGTGCGTCCTATCAATAACATTGTCGATATTACCAACTACATTGTGCATGCTTACGGCCAGCCGATGCACTGCTTCGATGCCGACAAGATTAAGGGCGGCAAGATTGTGGTGAAGACTTGTGCTGAAGGAACTCCGTTCGTTACACTGGATGAAGTGGAACGTAAATTGTCTGACAAAGACCTGATGATTTGCAACGCGGAAGAACCGATGTGTATCGCCGGTGTGTTTGGAGGTCTGGATTCAGGTACTACTGAGGCTACTACTGACGTGTTCCTGGAAAGTGCCTACTTCCATCCTACATGGGTGCGTAAGACTGCCCGCCGTCACGGATTGAGCACCGACTCTTCTTTCCGTTTCGAACGTGGCATCGACCCGAACATCACTATCTATGCCTTGAAGGAAGCTGCTCTGCTGGTGAAAGAACTGGCCGGAGGTGAAATTGCTTCTGATATCAAGGATAACTATCCGAACCCGATTGCCAATTTCGCGGTAGAACTTTCATATGATTATGTAAACTCACTGATTGGAAAGAAAATTCCGGCAGAGACGGTGAAGAGCATCGTAACCAGTCTGGAGATGAAAATTGTGGAAGAAACGGCTGAAGGTCTTTCTTTGCAGGTTCCTCCTTACCGTGTAGACGTGCAGCGTCCGTGCGATGTGGTAGAAGATATTCTTCGTATCTACGGATATAACAACGTGGAAATCCCCACAACCCTGAAATCAAGCCTGAGCGTGAAGGGAGAAGTGGACAAATCGGTGAAACTCCAGAACCTGGTAGGCGAACAGCTGGTGGGTTGCGGATTCAATGAAATCCTGAATAACTCTTTGACTGCGGCCGCTTATTACGACGGACTGGAAACTTACAAGCCGGAAAATCTGGTACGCCTGATGAACCCGTTGAGCAACGACCTGAACGTGATGCGTGCTACTTTGCTCTTTGGTGGTCTGGAAAGCATCCAGCACAATGCCAACCGCAAGAATGCTGACTTGAAGTTCTTCGAATTAGGTAACTGCTATCACTTCCATGCAGAGAAGAAGAATCCGGAAAAAGTGTTGTCAGGCTATTCAGAAGAGTTGCACATGGGCTTGTGGGTTACCGGAAAGCGTGTAAGCAACTCGTGGGCTCATGCCGACGAAAACGCTTCAGTTTATGAACTGAAGGCTTACGTGCTGAACATTTTTCGTCGCCTGGGTGTGAATTTTGGCTCACTGGTGTTCGGTAACCTTTCAGATGACATCTACTCGGTAGCTATCTCTGTACACACCCGTGGCGGTAAATTGCTGGCTACCTTTGGTGTGGTTTGCAAGAAGATTCAGAAAGCGTTCGATATCGATAATGAAGTGTACTATGCCGACCTGAACTGGAAAGAACTGATGAAGGCCATCAAGGGCAATACGGTAAGCTACAGGGAAATCTCCAAGTTCCCGGCTGTAAAACGTGACTTGGCATTGCTGATTGACAAGAAGGTGCAATTTGCTGAAATCGAAAAGATTGCTTGCGAAACCGATAAGAAATTGCTCAAGTCTGTAGAATTGTTCGACGTGTACGAAGGAAAGAACCTGGAAGCTGGCAAGAAGAGCTATGCTGTAAGCTTTATGCTTCAGGATGAAAACGCTACACTGAACGACAAGCAGATTGACAAGTTCATGCAGAAGTTGATTGGTAACTTGCAGAACAAGCTGGGAGCAGTGCTTCGATAACTGTAAAAAATGATGCGTTACAATATTAAACCAGATTATCACATAAAAGCCAAAAGGGGATACCTGGCGGCTTTTTACATCGAATTGTTTCTGGCTCTGCAGGCTGGAATGGTGCTCTGGCATTTTTCTTCGAATGAAACGTGGAGAAATGTGCTGGCTATCACGGGCGGGGCAATATGCTTGTGTCTCGCTGGTGTGTCGTACTGGAAATATTGTAAGCTGGTACAGAATAGTGAAAAAGAAACTCATTAAAAATAAATTTAAAATATCATCCAATGGGAAGAGCATTTGAATATAGAAAAGCTGCAAAGCTGAAAAGATGGGGTCACATGGCAAAGACCTTTACACGTCTGGGTAAACAAATTGCAATTGCGGTAAAAGCTGGCGGTCCGGAACCGGAAAACAACCCGACTTTGCGTTCGGTAATCGCTACTTGTAAGCGTGAAAACATGCCGAAGGATAACATTGAACGTGCCATCAAGAACGCAATGGGTAAGGACCAAAGCGAATACAAGAGCATGACTTACGAAGGATACGGTCCTCACGGAATCGCCGTATTCGTAGATACACTGACTGATAATACCACTCGTACCGTAGCTGATGTTCGTTCGGTATTCAACAAGTTTGGCGGAAACTTGGGAACAACTGGTTCATTGGCTTTCTTGTTCGACCACAAGTGTGTGTTTACTTTCAAGAAGAAAGACGGACTGGATATGGAGGAACTGATTCTGGACTTGATTGACTACAACGTAGAAGACGAATTCGATGAAGATCCGGAAGAAGGAACTATCACTATCTACGGTGATCCGAAGAGCTATGCGGCTATTCAGAAGCATCTGGAAGAATGTGGTTTTGAAGATGTCGGTGGTGATTTCACTTACATTCCGAACGACCTGAAAGATGTGACTCCGGAACAGCGTGAAACTATCGATAAGATGGTAGAACGTCTGGAAGAGTTTGACGACGTACAGACCGTATATACTAACATGAAACCGGAAGAAGACGCTGAATAAGCTTTTCTTGAAAGATAATGACGGAACGGAGTATCCGGCCGGAATGATCCGGCAAGTGGTGCTCCGTTCTCTTTTTATGTTAACTCGACTAGCATATTGATGACAATGAAATATACTTATCGTACGATGGGAACATGCAGTTCTCAGATTGATTTTGAGGTAGAGGATGGCATACTGAAGGGCGTGCATTTTACCGGTGGTTGCAATGGAAACTTGAAAGGGATTTCAGCCCTGGTGGAAGGTATGAAAATAGATGAAGTGATTGCTCGTCTGGAAGGTATCCGTTGTGGCGGGAAGCCGACTTCTTGTCCCGACCAGCTCTGTAAGGCTTTGCGGGAAATCTAAGTGACTAAATGAGGGATATTGAAGCAAAGAGCACTTCTGAGAGATGAATGTTATGTCTCGGGAGTGCTCTTTTTATGTGAATGTTTGATATTAAAGCTGCTCAGAAAGAGTGGAAAGCAGGAATACCAATAGCGCAGCCGCAATGGCTAGTGAAATGAAGGTAAAGACAGCCAGGAAAACGATTGTCTTGACAAATGTACGTATCCATCCCCGGCGGTATACCGTGTGCAGGGAAATGTAGGTGTACACAAACATGCCTGCTACGAAGATAAGGAGAGTATACATTGGCATGTTTCCCTTAAGTGATTCCATAAAAGTGTCACTTGTCAGCACGGGTACCAGTGGAATAGGAATCAGTATCAGAAACACGGTATTCAGGTGAATCGCGTGTACGAAATGCCACATGTAAGGAAGTTTGGATTTCCGGAACATTCCCTGCAAAAGCCAGGCAAACAGTGGCAGAAGGAACATCATGTAGAGCGGAGTCCATTTGGATAAGTCTCCAAAAAACTGGTTGAGAAAGGATTCCTGACGAAGTTGCTGTGCTTCATCGTTATGGTCTTCTCTCCATTCGTATACGGGAGTAAGAGCGGTACCGGTGGAGTCTACCAGGAAATGGCGCGCGGCTTGCAGGGATTCAGAGGTAATCTCTTCTTCCTCAATCAGATTATTCAAGTATTCACCTTGTACTTTTTTCAGATTCAGAATAGTATTCAGGTCTTTTTGCCGGAGAGTTGTTTCATGCAGGCAGGAGTCGGCCACGATTCGGGGCATTCGCATGTAGGAAAGAGAGAACCGGTCGTCCAGGCGTTGCACTTTGAACAGCTCCTCGGCCTTTTCTACTCCTCTTTCTTGAAAGGCCTTCACTAACTCAGGGCCTTGGTATACATACACACATGTATCGGGCAGGGTAGCAGATGATTTGAGCTGTGCTACAATTCTGTCGTTGATGTTTAGTGAGCTTACAGCTTGCAATGCCTGATTGGCTTTGTCGGAGGCTATCATGAAGAAAAGGGTAAAGAAAACGACGGAGATGCACATATAGAGCCGGAAAGGATGTACGTAGGAATTGATTTTTCCGGCATTGAATTCGTTGGTCAGGAATCCGGGGCGGGTGAACATCAGCCACAAAGTTTGCCAGATTTTGCTGTCAAACTGGTAGACATTTTCAATGTATTGTCTGAGGTATTTCCAGAAAGGTTGGTAGATGTCGAGGGCATATTGTCCGCAACAATGGCAATACATTCCCTCTAGCTTGGTACCGCAATTCTTGCAATAGGTGTACCCGGGTACAGTCTTTTTACGTATTCTCCGAAGACGTTTCAACTCGATGAGGCGCATCACCCGGCATTTTCGTTCTTTCAGTCTTTGTCGCATCCGGGCGAGAAGAGTTTTGTGGGTTTCTTCTTTGTGTGTGGTATTTCCCATGTCAGTATAAATGTAATATAAATGATATTTTGACACAAAAGTACGTTCGTAAAATGAATTTAGCAAGTTTTTATATAAGGAATTGAATACGCAGGTATTGGGATTTAGAGACATAAAAAAAGTGATATTGTTTCTTTTGTTGTAGAAACAATATCACTTGATGAATGAACAAACATGGGATGTTTATCCACAAAAGTTTATCCAATCTTGCTTATCTTCTTTAATTTCTCTTCGTCAATGAGCTTTATTTTTCGTCCGTCGATGATAATCAGTTTTTCGGCGGCAAAATTTGATAAAGTTCGGATGGCATTGGAAGTGGTCATGTTAGAAAGATTGGCCAAATCCTCTCTGGAGAGATAGATGCTTAGTGTGCACTGGTCTTCCTCCATGCCGTAAGTATCTTTCAGGAAGAGCAATGATTCGGCTAGACGTCCCCGAATGTGTTTTTGGGTCAGGTTGACAGTTCTTTCATCCGAAATTCCCAAGTCTTTCGACAATTGTTTGATGAAAAACATAGCAAGCTCCGTATTTTCCATAATCAACTGTACGATGATAGGCATAGGAATCAGACACATGGTACATGGTTCAAAGGCAGCTGCTGCGGTCACAAAGTTCTCTTCCGCAAAATAGGCACGATAGGCAAAATATTCTTTGTCCTTTACAACTCGGATAATTTGGCTGCGTCCTCCTACGCCATCCTTGTAGATTTTTACCTTTCCGTTCAGCAAACACATTAAATTCTCTGGTGTTTCACCTTCGCAATAAATCGTTTCGTTCTTTTTGTATTTCTGAATCGTAAAGTTTTGTGCCAACAGTTCGCGTTGTTGCTGTGTTAATGGTTGCCATAAATCTGGTATACTTTCGGCAATCTCAGCTTCTGTTAATTCCTTTTTTACCATAAAATGTTCCAAAACCATGTTATTTAGCACAAAGGTACAAAGAAAAATTGAAAATATTCTTTTTTTTCTTCATAAAAATGGCTTCAGATAAGTGGTTTGTTATATATTTGCCATGAATATGCGAAAATTGAAAGGCTTATATGTAGCTTTGTGGGGCTTGCTGATGGTGTGTCTGCTCAGCGGCTTTCCGCGACAAGGAATGGCTCGCGACAATGCTCCAGCTCTTCCGAAAAAGCCTGTCGTTGCCGATTCTATTATGGAGCATATGTTTCATTCTGCTTCCATTTATTCGCATGAAGTGAAGGGATACAAGGGCGATTTGTATCTGAAAGGTCATTTGAAAGTACACAAGCAAAACCGGATTATCAAGTATGTACCTTCCATGTTTCGCCTGGAGAAGGGAATTAATGATTATTTTCATGAGTCTATCAGTGAACTGCAATATACGGCTCCTGCCATTTATGACCGAAAGGTCAGGGCAATATCTACGACTTTCCCCAGCACCAGAGGGCAGATATTCGACATTATGGACTACATGAAGTTCAATATTTATGCTCCTTCGCTGATGGGCAACAGGATACTTTCACCGTTGAACAGAAAGGCCCAGGTGCATTATCATTATTTGCTTGAAAGGGTAGAACACCGGCTGGGGGGAGAGTTGTATTGCATTCGTGTCGTACCTCGTTATCGGAGCACGCAGTTGGTGGAAGGTTTTCTGTGGCTTTCATCAGCCGACTGGACTATCCGAAGAATGAATCTCAAGGGACGTTATGACTTGGTAAGGTTCCAACTGAGCATGCAAATGGGAGAGGAGGACGATACGAAATATCTTCCGGTACTGTTGAATCTTGACTTGAACTTCAAGTTCCTGAAGAATCATCTGGAGATGAAGTACACGGGGTGGATGAAGTATTCATCGGTCGTTTATCGTAAGCCGGGGGAGGAATGGATTGTCAAGAAAACGAACGACCATAATCTGTCGAATTCTTATATCTTGTCGTGTGATACTAGCCGGCTTGTGGTGGAGCGTGACTCGTTCAACCGCATCCGTCCGATTCCTTTGTCTGCTTATGAGGATTCGCTTTACCGTTCGGCAGATGAGCGGCGATTGAAACGGGAGGCCGATACGATAAAGGCAGAGCCTACGAAACTGAAGAAGAACATGGTATTCTTGGGCCAGTTGGGGGATGCCTTGATCAGCAGTTATGACATTGACATCTCTAAAGTGGGAAGCATTAACTGCTCTCCGATTATCAATCCCTTATTAGTGAGTTATAGCCACCGGAACGGAATATCCTATCGGCAGGGGTTTAAGTACAACAAGCTTTTCCATGACGGGCGCCTGTTGCGTATTGTTCCTCAGATTGGTTATAATTTTACAAAGAAAGAATTTTATGCCAAGGCAGATGTGGAATATATTTACAACCCTCGAAAGCTGGGGTCCATTGAGATACATGGAGGAAATGGTAACCGTATTTACAGTAGTGTTGTGCTTGATCAGCTGGAGCAGATTCCGGACAGTGCCTTTACGTTCGATGGACTGGAACTGGATTACTTTAAGGATGTATATGTGGATGTATCGCATAATATAGAGCTGTGTAACGGCTTAAAGCTGGGCACAGGTTTGGCCATGCATTGGCGATATACAAAAAGTTCACCGGAGGTAGAAGCGCGTGTACGTTCCAATTATAATAGTTTTGCTCCTCGTATTCGTTTGGAATGGACACCGGGTATGTATTACTATATGAACGGTAACCGAAAGATAAATGTCGGTTCCTTCTTTCCTACCTTTATGCTGGATTATGAACGGGGTATCAAAGTCTTAAAGAACTCCGGTACCTACGAACGAATTGAAGGCTCTGTAGAGCAGGTCATTCGTTTGAAAAATGTGCGTTCACTGGCTTATCATGTGGGGGCTGGAATGTTTACTAACCAGTCGGATATGTACTTTGTGGATTATGCGCATTTTGCCAACTTGAATCTTCCTCAGGGATGGAATGACGATATTGGAGGTACGTTTCAGATGCTGGACGGTCGCTGGTATAATGCTTCCAGTCACTACATACGAGGAAATCTGACTTTTGAGGCACCTTTCATACTCTTATATCCGGTCACTCGTCTGTTGTCGTTCGTACAGAAGGAACGTATTTATACGGGTATCCTTTTTATGCCTCATCTGAATCCTTACCTGGAATTCGGTTACGGGTTTGCTACCCACTTGTTTGATGTGGGTGTCTTTATCGGAAATGAAAAAGGTAAATTTACCTCCGTGGGATGCAAATTTACCTTTGAGTTGTTCAATAATAAATGATGTTTCGCTTGTTGTTTATACCAACTCGTCCGAGGTGTATCCTTGCGGAAGCGGACGACAGTTGTATCCTGAAGCCATAATTTCGCCATAAGCACCGGCAGAACGCAGGGCAATCAGGTCGCCACGATGTACTTTGTTCAGGTCGATAGCCTTTCCAAAGACATCGGATGATTCACAAATCGGACCTACCACATCGTATGTTTCTACAGGTTCTTCCGAGGTCAGGTTTTCAATCTTATGATAAGCCTGATATAAAGCCGGTCGAATCAGGTCGGTCATACCTCCGTCTACAATGGCAAATTGCTTGTTGGTACCTTGTTTCACGTAAGTCACCTTGGTGATGAGACTTCCGCATTGTCCCACTACAGCACGTCCCAATTCAAAATGAAGCGTTTGTTGCGGGCGCAGGTGCAGGTGTTTGTGGTAAGTCGCGAAATATTCTGCAAAGTCAGGAATCGGCTGGCGGTTAGGGTGTGCATAATCAATGCCTAAGCCACCTCCCACGTTGATATGTTCCACGATAATCTGGCGAGCAAAAAGCTTTTCCTGTAACTCATTCACGCGGTTGCAGAGTGCCACAAAGTCACCCATATCCAGAATCTGTGAGCCGATGTGGAAGTGCAAGCCCACGAACTTCACGTTTTTCATTTCAAGTGCCAAGTCAATCACGCGGTCCATATCCTGTATGCTGATACCGAATTTGTTTTCTGCCAGTCCGGTAGTGATGTTGGCATGCGTATGAGCGCCTACATCCGGATTGATACGGAAAGCCACACGGGCAATCTTGTTCTTTGCGGCGGCCAACTCATTGATAACTTCCAGTTCCGGGATAGACTCTACGTTGAAGCAGAAAATATCATAGTCCAGTCCCAAATTGATTTCCTTGTCTGTTTTTCCTACTCCGGCATATACAATCTTGCTAGCCGGGAAACCGGCTTTGATGGACGCTTGGATTTCTCCTCCACTCACGCAATCGGCACCTAGTCCGCTTTCACGGATAATTCCCAGCACTTTCGGATTGGCATTTGCCTTTACTGCATAATGCACACAGAATTTATTGTATTTTCCTGCTTCTTCCTTGATTTTGTTCAAAGTTTCACGGAGCAGATTCGTATCATAATAATAAAATGGAGTTTCCAGTTTCCGGAATTGTTCTATTGGAAAATTAGCTTTCATAAAACGAGTTTAGTTGTGATTGTTATTATATTAGAAGAATAAAAAAGGCGGTGATGCGGTTTTTACTGACCGTATCCTCCGCCTTTAGCTTTTATAAAAGGTTGCTTTTATTTCTGGTTACCATTGAAAAGCACGTTGCTCAAAGATTGCAGAGCCTGTTTCTTGTCTGATTCACGAATCAGGAAAGAAATGTTGTAGTTACTTCCGCCGAATGAAATCATACGTACTGGAATCTCACGCATTGCATCTAGTGCTTTTGCTTCGAAACCTACGTTTTCCCATTCCAGGTCACCAACTACACAAACGATACACATGTCATGGTCTACCGTTACCGTACCGTATTTCTTCAGGTCGTTTACGATTTCGTTCAGGTGTTTCGTGTTGTCAATCGACATTGATACACCCACTTCTGAAGTACATACCATATCAATAGGAGTTTGGTAGCTTTCAAAGATTTCGAACACCTTGCGGAGGAAACCGTGAGCCAGCAGCATACGGCTTGACTTGATCTTGATAGCCGTGATGTTGTCTTTGGCAGCTACTGCTTTGATTTTACCTTTTTCCGTATCGTTAGAAATCAGTGTACCCGGAGCGGTTGGTTCCATGGTGTTCAGCAAACGTACCGGAATGTTGGCATATTTAGCCGGCTGGATACAAGTAGGATGCAGAATCTTCGCACCGAAGTAAGCCAGTTCAGCTGCTTCTTCAAAGTGAAGCTGACGTACCGGAGAAGTCTTGTCTACCACACGCGGGTCGTTGTCGTGCATACCGTCGATATCTGTCCAGATCTGGATTTCAGAGGCATTGATGGCGGCCCCAATCAGAGAAGCAGTGTAGTCACTTCCTCCACGTTGCAGGTTGTCGATTTCACCGTACGCGTTGCGGCAGATAAATCCCTGAGTAATATAGATTTCATAATCCGGGTTAGCTTCCAGTTGTGCCGACAGCTTTTCGCGGATGTAAGTCAGGTCCGGTTCGCTGTTCTTGTCGGTACGCATGTATTCCAATGCCGGAATCAATGTGGCGTTTACGCCCTGTTCGCACAAGTAATTGGTCACCATGTTGGTAGAGATGATTTCTCCCTGAGCCAGGATGACTTTTTCTTCAAATAAAGTAAATATGTCTTTCGTATAAGAACGAATGTAATCGAATACAGATTTTACAAAATCCAGTGTTTTCTGTTTATATTCTTCGGTAGAATACAATTCATCAATGTGCTGTTTATATTTTGCTTCCAGTCTATTGATGATTTCATTTGCACCTTCTGGATTTTTCTTGTACAGATAATCCGAAATTTCAACTAATGTGTTAGTCGTACCTGACATGGCAGACAGGACTACAATTTTCTGTTCGCCGTCAGTGATTAATTTGGCCACATCTTTCATTCTTTGTGCAGAACCCACAGATGTACCTCCAAACTTTAAAACTTTCATTTTACGTTTCGAATTTTAAATGTTCTATAATTAATTAATTTCGGGAGCAAATGTAATAATAAAAACCCTATTTTGAGGTCATTTTGGCAAAAATCCTTTTACTCCTTTGTCTTTTTTATGAATTTGTCGTTTCCGTAAGCCGGTGATGTTCGCATTTGTACACTTTTCCGGGATATTCCGAAAGCAAGTTCAAGTTGTGCGTAGTCATCAGAATGGCTGAGCCCTGGCGGCAGATGTCCTGCAATAATTCCACGATGCGGCGTCCGGTATCCACGTCCAGGTTGCCAGTCGGCTCGTCGGCCAGTATGATTTCCGGCTTGTTCAGGATGGCCCGGGCGATAACGATACGTTGCTGCTCTCCACCGGAAAGTTCGTTGGGCATTTTATATCCCTTGTTTTCCATGCCTACCTGCTGTAAGACTTCTCCAATTCGCCGTTCTATTTCCGTACGGTTTTTCCAGCCTGTAGCTTTAAGCACGAATTTCAGGTTCTCGTGCACGGTACGGTCTGTCAATAGCTGAAAGTCCTGAAACACAATACCGAGTTTCCGGCGAAGGGTAGGGAGATCCTTTTGTTTCAGGCTACGCATGGCATTTCCCAGCACCCATGCTTCTCCGTCATCAATCTCCACCTCACCGTAGATGGTTTTCAGGAGAGTAGACTTTCCGCTACCCACCTTCCCGATGAGATAGACAAATTCGCCCTTTCGGAGTTCCAGGTTTACATCCGAAAGAATCTCCTGCCCTTGCAGGCTCACGTTTACGTGCTGGTAAGAAATGAGTGGTTGTTCTTCCATATCTCGTGATTAGTGTTTTTTCCAGGTGGCACTGTGACGCTCTTTCAATTCACGGGCCAAGTCTTCAATGCGGTAGCCTTTGTAAGTAAGTAGTACAATCAAGTGGTAAAGCAGGTCGGCTCCTTCGTAAATCAGGCGTTCGTCGGTTCCGTTGCAGGCTTCGAGGATGGTTTCCACAGCTTCTTCGCCCACCTTTTGTGCCATCTTGTTGACTCCCGAATTGAATAAGCTGGTGGTGTACGATTTCTCCGGCATTTCCTGACGGCGACGGTCAATGAAATCCTGCAACTCTTTCAAAAACATGATGTCCTGCTCATTCTTGTCTCCCCAGCAAGTATCTGTGCCCTTGTGGCAGACAGGACCTTCCGGATGTACCATGATGAGCAGTGTGTCGTTGTCGCAGTCAGCTTTTACCGAAACCACGTGCAGAAAGTTTCCGCTTTCTTCTCCTTTGGTCCACAAGCGGTTTTTGGTACGGCTGAAGAAAGTCACTTTACCCGTTTCCATGGTTTGCTCGTAGGCTTCCTTGTTCATGAATCCCAGCATCAATACTTTCTGTGTATAGTTATCTTGGATAATGGCCGGAATCAAGCCATTCATTTTTTCAAAATCCAGTTCCATAATCTTACTTTATATAATATAGTTAGTTGAAATAGTTATCTGCGCACAGCGATACCTTCTTTGCAAAGGTAATCTTTTAATTCGGGAATTGGTATTTCACCGAAGTGAAAAACACTGGCAGCCAGAGCGGCATTAGCTTTTCCTAACGTAAATGCGTCACGGAAATCCTCTTTCTTGCCAGCTCCTCCGGAAGCGATGACCGGAATGGTAAGCCGGTCAGCCAGTTCGGCCAGTGCTTCGTTGGCATATCCTTCCTTTACCCCGTCGTGGTCCATGCTGGTAAACAAGATTTCCCCGGCTCCACGGCTGTTGGCTTCTTCCGCCCATTCCATAAGGAAACGGTCAGTCTCGAGTCTTCCTCCGTTGAGGTAACATTTCCAGCCTTGCGGGGTTTGTCGGGCATCAATGGCCACCACACATACCTGCGAACCGAAATGGCGGGCGATGTCATCGATGAGCTGCGGGTTCCGGATAGCCGAAGAGTTGATAGACACCTTGTCGGCTCCGGCATTTAGCAGATGTTCCACATCGCTCAGTTCATGAATACCTCCTCCCACGGTGAAAGGAATGTTGATTTCCGCAGAAATGCGTTTCACCAGCTCTGTAAACGTTTTCCGTCCTTCGTGGCTGGCAGTGATATCAAGGTACACCAACTCGTCGGCTCCTTGTTCGCTGTAAGCCTTTCCGAGCTCCACCGGGTCGCCCGCTTGTCGCAGATTGACGAAGTTGGTACCCTTCACTGTTTGTCCGTCTTTGATGTCAAGACAGGGTATGATTCTTTTTGCTAACATAATCAGTTTCTTGAGTTAAGAGTTAAGGAAGAAAAGCTTTCAACTCCTGCAGGGTGATACGCCCTTCATAGAAAGCCTTGCCGAATACCACTGCCGGAATACCTGCTTCGTTCAGTGCTTCAATGTCATTCATGCCGCTGATGCCTCCGCTGGCTATCAGATGCAGGTCGGGGTGAGCCTCCATGATTTGCTTGTATAGCTCCAAAGATGGTCCGTTGAGCATACCGTCGCGAGAGATGTCTGTGCAGAGTACCTTTGCGACACCTTTCTTTATATAGTCATCCAAGAACGGCATCAGCTCCAGACGGCTGCATTCCAGCCATCCGTTGACGGCTATTTTCCCGTCTTTGGCATCCGCTCCTAAAATAATCCGTTCACTGCCATATACCTCCATCCATCGGTTGAACGTATCCGGCTCCTTTACGGCGATGCTGCCCAGCGTTACCATCTGCGCTCCGCTTTCGAAGGCAATGTGCAAGTCTTCATCGCTTTTGATGCCTCCGCCAAAGTCAATGACCAGCGAAGTCTGTCCGGCCAGTGCTTCCAGTACCTTATAGTTTACCACATGCTTGGAAGCCGCTCCGTCCAGGTCGACCACATGCAGGCGATGGATGCCATGCGCTTCAAATATCTTGGCCACTTCCACCGGATTCTCGTTGTAAACCTTTTTTGACTGATAGTCGCCCTGAGAAAGTCGTACACACTTCCCGTCGATGATATCGATGGCAGGTATAAGTTCTATCATATTTTTATATAATGTTTCAGGATTAGAGATTCAAAAAGTTGCGCAAGATACATTCTCCCACCTTTCCGCTTTTTTCCGGATGAAATTGGGTGGCATAGAAATTATCCTTGTGCAAGGCTGCACTGAAAGGGGTGATGTAGTCGGTTGTAGCCGCTGTAAATTCGTTGACCGGCACATAGAAACTATGCACGAAATATACGAATTCTTCTTCTTTTATACCTTGAAAGAGCGGGCTGCGGAGATGTGACAATGTGTTCCATCCCATGTGAGGAACTTTCTCTTCAGGATTGGTTGACTGGAATCGCTTGACTTCCGCATCGAAGATTCCCAGGCAGTCCGCATCACCTTCTTCCGAATGGCGGCAGAGTAGCTGCATCCCCAGGCAAATACCTAATACTGGTTGTTTGAGCTCTTTGATAAGAAGGTCCATGTGGCAAGCTTTCAGGTAATCCATGGTGGTACGTGCTTCGCCCACTCCCGGAAAAATTACCTTGTCGGCACTGAGCAGTGTCTCCTTGTCGTTGGTGATGACAGGTTCCACACCCAGTCGCTTCAGTGCACAATCCACCGAAAAGAGGTTGCCTGCATTGTATT
>OGEX01000205.1_pt1 | contig 17091 bp, 10 predicted proteins | sample 1570791 | NCBI WGS metagenome assembly OGEX01 (sample SAMEA2582023, study PRJEB24529) | metagenome | biome: Human gut stool | place: China | collected 2011
GCCCTGCAACTGAAGGCGCATACCGGTCACCGGATGGAACCATTTGGTAAGGCCGAAGTTGGCCTCGAAGTTAATACGGTCGCCGAAACTCCCCTGGTTGGTACCGTTGGAAAGGGCCGTACCGGCACCGCCTCCCAGCGTAATTTCCCAGTTATCACAGAAACCGTTCGACACGAAACCGGCGAAGCTCGGTTTTTTGGGCGTGTCCTGCGCCCACACAGACGTAGCCAGTGCCACGGCTGCCAACAATAGAATAAGTTTTTTCATGGTCAATAATATTTAATCCCAATAATAAAGTTTCTCTTTTCCCGAAACCATTAATTGACAGGTCATAGCACAAAAACAGCGCCGAACCCGCACAAAAAAGGCTGGAAACGTATGTGTCCAGCCTTTTAAGCGCAGGATTAAATCCTTACGGAATCAACCGCACTTCGAATAACCGCACGACATGCACGTAAGGCAGCCGTTCTGGTAGGCCATATTCTCCTGTCCGCAGCTCGGGCACTTGCCTTTCGACTTGGTGCCGTCGACGATATACTGCTTCAAGGCGCGGCAGACGCCCGTCTTCCACGTATTGATCGACTCGCTGTTCAGGTGGAGCGATTCGATGAGCGATACGACGTTGGTGATCGGCATGCCGTGGCGCAGGACGCCCGAAATCAGCTTGGCGTAGTTCCAGAACTCTTCGTTGAACAGGCGCGAAATGCCGCCGATGGTGTTGGTGTAGCCGTATCGGTCGATATACTGGAAGTCGTACCGTTTCGAACCGTTCTCCTCGCGTACCTTTATAATAAAGCCCTTGTTGATTTTGGGCGGAATATACATGGCGTCCTCTTCGATTTTACCCGTGAAGATTTCGTAAGGGCGTCCATCCTGCAGGCCGACGAAGGCGATCCAGTTTTCGTTGCCGTTTTTGAAACGCACGATGTCCGCCGGGATCGATTTGGGGCGTTTGAGAATGGTCTGCCCGTTCTCCTCTTTTGCCGCTTTTTTCTTCTTATCGATCAGTACGCCTTCGCGGCAGCCGTCGCGGTAAACCGTTACCCCTTTGCAGCCGCACTCCCAGGCCGTGCGATATACGTCCGCTACGAGTGCTTCGGAAACGTCGTTCGGCAGATTGACCGTCACCGAAATCGAGTGATCGACCCACTTCTGAATTTCGCCCTGCATCTTGACTTTGGCCACCCAGTCGATGTCGTTGGCCGTCGCGCCGTGATAGGGCGATGCGGCTACCCACCGGTTGAGCTCATCGTCCGATATGTCTTGCAGTTTCGAGGTATCGTATCCGTTGGCTTCGAGCCATTTGACGAAGTTGTGGTGATAGACGTTGTACTCTTCGAACTTTTCGCCCATATCGTCCACGAAAGCCACTTTGGCATCCTGGTCCGAAGGGTTGATCTTGCGGCGACGCTTATAGACGGGACGGAAAACCGGTTCGATGCCCGACGTGGTTTGCGACATGAGCGAGGTGGTTCCCGTAGGGGCGATGGTCAGCATGGCGATATTGCGTCGTCCGTGTTTTACCATTTCGGCGTAGAGCTCCGGATCGGCCTCCCGGATGCGGCCGATCATCGGGTTCTTCTCCTCCTTGCGTGCATCGAAAATTTCGAACGCTCCGCGCTCTGCGGCCATCTTTACCGAGGCGCGGTAGGCTTCCAGTGCGAGGGTCTTCTGTACCTTCACGGCGAAAGCCGTCGCTTCGGGCGTACCGTAACGGAGTCCCAATGCTGCGAGCATGTCGCCTTCGGCCGTGATGCCCAGTCCCGTACGACGTCCTTTGCGGGCCATCGTGCGGATCTTTTTCCAGAGTTCGAGTTCCACGCGGCGAATGTCTTCGTCTTCGGGATCGGCGGCGATCTTATTGATGATCAACTCGATTTTTTCCAATTCCAAGTCGATGATGTCGTCCATCATACGCATCGCCTTCTCGACGTGTTGCTTGAATTTCTCGAAGTTGAACGACGCTTCTTTGGTGAAAGGTTTGTCCACGTAACTCAACAGGTTGATCGCCAGCAGGCGGCACGAGTCGTAGGGGCAGAGCGGAATTTCGCCGCAGGGGTTGGTCGCCACGGTCGTAAATCCTTCGTCGGCATAGCAGTCGGGAATACTCTCGCGGATGATCGTGTCCCAGAACATTACGCCCGGTTCGGCCGATTTCCAGGCGTTGTGGATGATCTTGTCCCAAAGTTTCTTGGCGTCGATATCCTGCTGGTAGAGCGGTTTGTCCGAGTGAATCGGGAACTGTTGGTGGTATTTCTTCCCGGCGAGTGCCGCACGCATGAATTCGTCGTCGATTTTGACCGAAACATTGGCGCCGGTCACCTTGCTCGTATCGACTTTGGCATCGATGAAACGCTCTGCGTCGGGATGTTTGATCGAAAGGGTGAGCATCAGAGCTCCCCGGCGACCGTCCTGGGCCACTTCGCGCGTCGAGTTCGAGTAACGCTCCATGAAGGGGACGATACCGGTCGAGGTGAGCGCCGAGTTGAGCACCGGACTACCTGTGGGGCGGATGTGCGAAAGGTCGTGCCCCACGCCGCCGCGCCGCTTCATCAGTTGCACCTGCTCCTCGTCCATGCGGAAGATGCCGCCGTAGGAGTCTGCCGGATTCTTGTGGCCGATGACGAAGCAGTTCGAAAGCGAAGCCGCTTGGAAGTTGTTGCCGATACCGGTCATGGGACCGCCTTGCGGGATGATGTAGCGGAAGTGGTCGAGCAGTTCGAACACCTCCTGCCGGTTCATAGGATTGGGGTACTTCTTTTCGATCCGTTCGATCTCGGCGGCGATGCGCTCGTGCATATCGCGCGGAGTTTTTTCGTAAATATGGCCGTACGAATCTTTCAGGGCATATTTGCTTACCCAAACCGTAGCGGCCAGGTCGTCTCCGTCGAAATATTTTTTCGACGCTTCGACCGCTTCGTTGTAGGACACTTCGGTCGGGAGGCCCGGTTGTTTGTTGCTTGACATGATATCTTGAGTTTTATTTCTTTATGTCTTTACAGGAATCGGGACCGATGCAGGCTTGTTCCGTTCGGTCCCAACTATACAAATTTCCTGCTTTTCTTCGGGATTTTCGAATCTTCCCGCGACAAATTATTCCAAAGTTATCAACAATGGATAAAACGTGCCTCCCAGTGATCCGGGACGCACATTTTGGAAAATGGCGGAGTCGTCAGTCCTCGTTTTTCGCCCGGCAAGCCGGTTTGCCCGTCGTGCATCTATACGGCGAAGTGTTGAGCTTACTACCTCTGTAACATGATTATATAACTTTGTTGCCCCTGTGTTTGATGCTCCCTGTCGGGAGTTCTTTCCCGCTCTGCGGTCCGGTTTCCCTCCGACCGGATAGAAAACGGCGCGTCGGATTCGCGCATATGCACGCCGATCGCAGGCGGTTGCGGACAAGCCCGGAAAACAACGCGGAATCTCGCGTCGTTCGAGTATATATAATCGTTTTTATGGGCGGCGAAGCGCGGTCCTTCCGTCCGTGTTTCCGCTGACCGGACGCGTTTTACTTGACGGCGACCGCATCGATCTCGACCTTCGCACCCATCGGCAGCTTGGATACCTGATAGCAGATGCGTGCGGGCATATCCTTCGTAAAGAACGTGGCGTAAACGGCGTTCATCGCGGCGAAATCGGCGATGTCGGTGAGCAGGACCGTCGTTTTCACGATATCGGCGTGGGAATAACCCGCCTCTTCGAGGATGTGCCCCAGATTGGTGAGCGACTGGCGCGTCTGGTCTTCGATGCTTTCGGGCATCGCGCCGGTGGCGCCGTCGATCGGGAGCTGTCCCGAAATGTAGAGCGTGTCGCCGCACTTTACTGCCTGCGAATAGGGGCCCACCGCTTTGGGGGCTTTGGGAGATGCGATAATGGTTTTCATAGTGTCGTATTATTTTGATTCGTTAAAATTTATGGTTGAATTTTCTTTTTCGTTGTACCCGGTTCTCGTTTGATCGGAAATAGGGTGCGTGCTTTTTCGGTCGCAGGGTATGTCGGCAACCCCGTTTTTCGCCCCGTTTCGCATGAATGTTCGATTTTAAGTTCTATTTTCCTGCGACCGGGCCGTTTTTATCTTCGGGAACCGTGGCGGAGTACAAAGTTACGATTATTTTGGTTATGTTTGCACATATTTTGCTGGATAAAGATTCAAAATCGATAGCTTATGACACGTTTTATGAAACTGGCGGCACTCGCCGCCCTCGTGATGCTCGTAGCCTCCTGTTGTCCCTGCCGTAAACATCGGAAAGGCGACGGCAAACCTTTTGTCGGCACCGAATGGCAGCTTGTGCAGCTCAACGGTCGTGCCGTACCGGTGGAAGGCGACCTCTTTACCGTCGTTTTCGGTGAGGACGGACGTCTTTCGGGGCTCGGAGCCTGCAACCGGTTTATGGGTTCCTACCAAACCACGGAAACAGGCGGTCTGACCGTCGGTCAGAACATGGCTTCGACCCGGATGTTCTGCCCCGATTTGGATCGGGAGCAGGCTTTCGGCGACGTTTTGTCGGGAGCGACTCATTATGAAGTGGACGGCGATATGCTGATGCTTCTTACCGACGGCGAACTGCGGGCTGTTTTGCAGGCCAGATAGCCGGATTGCGCGGATTTTGCGGCGGAGGAACCTTTCGGGGTTCCTCCGCCGGTATTTACAGGGAGTTGTATTTCCTCTTTTGTCCGTTGTTTCGATCATCGGGTTTTTCGTTCCGTTTTTATTATTCTATTGTGTGAAATTTCTGTTACAGAGAAATAATGCGTCTTATATTTTGTTATATTTGTAACAATATAGGATGCGTGCGGGCTGCGTTGAAGTAGATCCGCCTGGCGTTCGGTTTTCATTCGTTAGTCACATGGCCGGACTTTATTTCCATATTCCTTTTTGCCGCAGGATTTGCGCCTATTGCGACTTTTTCAAAAGCGCCGAGGTGGGGCGTGTCGATTCCGTGCTGGATGCGATGGGGCGCGAATTGGACGGAGCCGTCGATTGGCTCGCCGACCGTCGGATCCGCACCGTCTATTTCGGCGGCGGGACCCCGTCGCTCTGCGATCCCGCCCGGTTGCAGGGACTGGCGGACCGGGCGGCGACGCTGCTGGATTGCAGCGGTGTGGAGGAGTTTACCGTCGAGGCCAATCCCGACGATATGACCGAAGAGTGGCTGGAGGCGCTGGCCCGTACGGGTGCGAACCGGTTGAGCGTGGGCGTGCAGTCTTTCGACGACGACGAGCTGCGGCTGATGAACCGGCGCCATACCGGTGCGCAGGCTGTCGAGGCTGTGCGGAGGGCACAGGCTGCGGGTTTTGCGAATCTGACGATCGACCTGATCTTCGGCGTTCCGGGTTTCGGCGGGAAAGTGTTGCAACGTAACCTCGAACAGGCTCTGGCGCTCGGCGTGCAGCATATTTCGGCATACCATTTGACAGTAGAGAAAAATACGGCCTTCGGGCGTCGCCTGGAGCGCGGGCGGTTCTCCGAGGTGGACGAACAGGTGAGCGAACGCGAATACCTGGAGGTGCACCGAACGCTGACCGGGGCTGGATTCGAGCATTACGAAGTGTCGAATTATGCGCTGCCCGGTTGCCGGGCCCGTCACAATGCCGCCTATTGGTCGGGCGACGAGTATTTGGGCATCGGGCCTGCAGCCCACTCCTTCAACGGGAAGTCGCGCCGCTGGGCCGCTGCGTCGATCGACGGCTACCTGGCCGGTGCCGGAACGGAGGCGATTTACGAACAGGAGCGGCTTACGGAGCGGGATCGCTACAACGAGTATCTGATGACCCGCCTGCGCACGGCCGAGGGACTCGAGTTGGCGACGGTCGAAACCTGTTTCGGAAAAGAGCGGGCGGAGCGGCTGCTGCGGCAGGCGGAGCCTTTCATGCGGGTCGGAGAGTTGTGTCTCGCGGCCGGTCGGCTGGCGATTCCGGCGGAGAAGTTTCTGGTGTCGGATGCCGTGATCGGCGCGTTGTTCGAGGCGGACGACTGATTGTTGAATAATCAAACCTTTGAAATATGAACGATATGAAACTGAAACCCGACTGTCTCTTCGAGATCAGTTGGGAGGTATGCAATAAAGTGGGCGGTATCAACACCGTGATAGCGACCAAGGCCCGGACCGTATGCGGAAAGTACGGCGATCGCTATTTTACGATCGGTCCCGATCTGGGGCAGGGGGCTGACCGGGAGTTCGAGGAGGACCCGGCGCTGCTCAAGGGGTGGCGGCAGACCCTGTATGAAAAGGGGATCCGTGTCCGAGTGGGCCGTTGGCGCATCGTCGGGCGGCCGCAGGTGATCCTGGTCGATTTCTCCTCGCTGATTCCCCGCAAGGACGACATCTTGAAGTTCCTTTGGGAGAGCTACCGCGTGGATTCGATTTCGGGCCAGTGGGATTACATCGAGCCGGTGCTGTTCGGCTATGCCGCCGGACTGGTCGTAGCCTCCTACGTCGAAACTTTCTGTAAGTCCGCCGACCGGGTCGCGGCTCATTTCCACGAGTGGATGACCGCCGCCGGAGGACTTTATCTGCGCCGGGAGTCGCCTTACGTAGCCACGTTGTTCACCACGCACGCTACCGTGCTGGGACGCAGCATCGCCGGAAACGGAATGGCGCTTTACAAGGATTTGACTACGTTCAATGCGGACGACCTGGCCCGTCGTTTCGGCGTGACGGCCAAGCATTCGATCGAAAAGAAGGCGGCGGCCAACAGCGACGTTTTCCTGACCGTCAGTGGAATTACGGCCGTCGAATGTCGGTATTTGCTCGGTCACGAAGCGGATGCCGTTACGCCTAACGGCTTCGAGGACGATTTCGTCTGGCAGGGCGACGACTATCGGGTCAAGCGCGAGGAGGCCCGCACGGCCTTGATCGCCGTGGCGGAAGCCTGTCTGGGACGCAAGTTGCAGGACGATCCGCTGATCGTCGGCACGAGCGGCCGGTACGAATTCCGCAACAAGGGGCTGGATGTGCTGCTGGAGGGTATGAAGCGGCTGGCCGGTTTGGAGCGTCTGGAGCGTGAAGTCGTGTTGTACGTCATGGTGCCGGCCGCCAACCGGGGGGCCCGCGCCGACTTGCAGAAACACCTGCAGGATCCCTCGCAGCCGATCGACGGCTCGCAATGGCCCTGGGCGACCCATTATCTGGAGAATATGCAGTGGGACCCGATCGTGCGGGCGATCGACGGCAGCCCTTTGGCCGATCCCGCGTCCAAAGTGCATGTGATTTTCGTACCTTCGTATTTGGATGACCGGGACGGTATTTTCGACAAGAGCTATTACGAGTTGCTCGTGGGCATGGATTTGACGCTGTTTCCCTCCTATTACGAGCCGTGGGGCTATACTCCGCTCGAGTCGATCGCCTTTTCCGTGCCGACCGTCACCACGACGCTGGCCGGGTTCGGTCTTTGGATTGACCGGCGGGAGGAGCATCCCGGCGTAGCGGTGCTCTGCCGCGAGGACGGCAACGACGACGAGGTGGCCTCTGCGCTGGCCGACGCCGTGCTGCGGTTTTCGCAGTTGGAAGCCGCTCGTGTGGAGGAGATGCGTCGTGCTGCGGGCGAGTTGTCGAAAGAGGCGCTTTGGAGCCGGCTGTTCAAGGCGTATGAGGAGGCCTATGCCCAGGCGATCGACAATGCCGATGTGCGGATGAACCATGCGGCTGCGGATACGGCGCAGTTGCCAGAGCAGCAGGTTAAATTGGTGTATCAGGTGCTCCGTCCCGAACGTCCCGACTGGAGCCGGACGATGGTGGAGAAGAATCTGCCCGATCGGCTCCGCCCTCTCGAGGAATTGGCTCATAACCTTTGGTGGTGCTGGAATCCCGGAGCCAGAGATCTGTTCGAAGAGATAGATCCCGACCTTTGGAACCGGAGCGAGCGTAATCCGATCGCTTTTCTCGACTTGCTCAGTGTGAATCGTCTGAAGGAGTTGGAGCGGGACGAACGGTTTCTGGTGCTGCTCGATGCGGTATATGCGCAGTTCAGGAGCTACATGTCCGAGAAACCCGATCCGGCGACGCCGAAAATCGCCTATTTCTCGATGGAGTACGGCCTGCACGCTTCGCTGAAAATCTACTCGGGCGGGTTGGGAATTCTGGCCGGCGATTACCTCAAGGAGGCGTCGGACAAGAACGTGCCGATGGTCGCGGTCGGACTGCTTTACCGGTACGGTTATTTTACCCAGAAGCTTTCCGCTCAAGGAGCGCAGGAGGCGACTTACGAGGCCCAGAATTTTTCGAAGCTGCCGATCGAGCCTGTACGCGATGCGGTGGGTAACTGGGCGACTGTGACGATTCCGTTGCCGGGGCGTACGCTGACGGCCCGCATTTGGCTCTGCCGGGTGGGACGTACCGATTTGTATCTGCTCGACGCCGACTACGAGGCCAACCTCGAGGAGGATCGTCGGGTGACTCACTACCTGTACGGCGGAGACTGGGAAAACCGTCTCAAACAGGAAATTCTGCTGGGTATGGGCGGGGTGCGGGCGCTTCAGTCGCTGCATATTGCGCAGGATATTTCCCATTGCAACGAAGGACATGCGGCGTTCCTCGGCCTGGAACGTATCCGCAATTTGGTGCTGCGCCGCCGCCTGACTTTCTCCGAAGCGCTGGAGATTGTCCGCTCTTCGTCGCTGTTTACGACCCATACACCCGTTCCTGCGGGACACGATGCCTTTCCCGAGGCGATGATCCGGCAGTATCTGTCTCATTATCCCGAGGAACTGGGGATCGGCTGGGCGCAGTTCATCGGTCTGGGACGTGTCGATCCGGAGGATCCGAACGAGAAATTCTCGATGTCGGTGCTCGCCTGCAACCTTTCGCAGGAGGTCAATGGGGTGTCGTGGCTGCACGGCGAGGTTTCCAAAGAGATTTTGGGGAATTTATGGCCGGGCTACTTCAAAAACGAGCTGCATATCGGTTACGTGACCAACGGTGTGCACTTCCCGACCTGGACGGCGACGCGCCTGCGTCGTCTGTATGCCCGCTATTTTCCCGAAGGGTTCGAGGGGCACGAATATCGTATTTCCGAGTGGAAGAAGGTGTACGACATCCCGGACGAAGACCTGTGGCGGGAACGTCTGGTGCTCAAGGAGAAACTCGTCCGCATGATCCGCCGTCGCTATTGCGATCCCAGCCATGTGCGCATGGATTCGCCCCATCAGGTCATGCAGGTACTCGAAGGGATCAAGCCCGACGTGCTGAAGATCGGTTTCGCACGCCGGTTCGCCACTTACAAACGAGCGTTGCTGCTCTTCACCGATTTGGATCGCCTGGCGGCCATTGTCAATAACAAGGAGCGTCCCGTGCAGTTTATCTTCGCGGGCAAGGCGCATCCCAATGACAAGCCGGGGCAGGATCTGATCAAGCGAATCATCGAAGTCGCAGCCATGCCGCAGTTCTCCGGCAAGATCATCTTCCTGCAGAATTACGATATGGAGCTGGCGCGTCGTCTGGTGCAGGGGGTGGACGTGTGGCTCAATACCCCGACTCGTCCGCTCGAGGCGTCGGGTACGTCGGGTGAAAAGTGCGTGATGAACGGCGTGCTGCAGTTTTCGGTGCTCGACGGCTGGTGGGTCGAAGGATACAAGGAGGGTGCCGGTTGGGCACTGCCGATGGAGACGGTCTTTTCCGATCCGCAGTATCAGAACGAACTCGACGCCGAGATGATTTACAATACGATCGAAGAGGAGATCGTGCCGAAATACTACGACCGGGATGCCGACGGTATTCCCCGTGCGTGGATGGCTTCGGTGAAAAAATGTATTGCCGAAATCGCTTCGAACTTCACGACCAACCGGATGCTGCGCGACTATGAGGTGCGTTTCTACAACCGGCTGGCGGCCCGCAAGCGGGAACTGTCGGAGAACGACTTCGCCGTTGCGCGCGAGATCGTCGCCTGGAAGCACAAGGTGCTGGCTGGGTGGCCTGCCGTGAAGATCGTGTACGTGCAGCGTGCCCGGGTCGGCGACAAGCCGATCTTCATAGGACGCAGTTACCATTTCGAGCTTACGCTCGACCTGGCCGGACTCGCTCCGGAGGACGTGGGGGCCGAACTGGTCGTGGCCCGTCCCGTGGAGCCGGACCGGGTCGTGGAGGTCATCCGTACCGTGCCGCTCAGCCAGGTGCAGGTTTCGGGCAGCCAGGTGACTTTCGCCTTGGACTATGTTCCCGAACAGGCCGGGATGTTCGATATGGCGCTGCGCATTTTCCCGCAGAATCCGATGTTGCCGCATCGTATGGATTTCGCATTGGTGAAGTGGGCATGAAATGATTGTTGAAAAAAAGGTCGTTTTCTGATAATTTTTGATTTTTCGCACGGTTTGGACTTGATGGTCTGCGAAAAAAAGAGTATCTTTCAGAAAAGATCGTTCAAGCGGACCGGAACTTTTTCTGATCCGGTCGGCGGAGAAAACGAAATAAACGATTCGACGGGTCCGGCAGGAGTACGGGCTGATTTTGCCGTTCCGCTCTGTCGGAAATGAACATAAAGAACAAACAGTTATGTCGGTACTTACATTTGATAAGAAGGAACTGGGAAATCTGGAGTATTCGTTGCAGCGCGAAATGCTGGCTACGGATCGCAGAGGCGGCTATATGAGCACGACCATCGTTTGCTGCAACACGCGCAAGTATCATGGCCTGATGGTGGCACCCATCGACGACAGCGACCGCGCTTACGTGCTGCTCTCGTCGGTGGATGAAACCGTCGTGCACGACGGGCAATCCTTCAACCTGGCGCTGCACCGTTTCCCGGGAACCTATGAACCTCGGGGGCATAAGTACATCACCGATTTCGAATATACGCCGACACCGACGATCACCTACCGCGTGGGAAGCATCGTGTTGCGGAAAGAGCTGCTCTGGATACACAACCGCACGCAGTTGATGATCCGCTATACGCTGCTGGAGGCGCCGTCCGATGTCCGGCTTAGGCTCCGGCCTTTCTTCGCCTTCCGGGACAAACATGCGCTCACGCATGCCAATATGGAGGCCGACGGACGTTCCCGGCCGATTCCGGGCGGGGTGAAGTGTCGGTTGTATTCCGATTTTCCCTGGCTGTACCTGCAAACCGATTGTCGGGATGCGGAGTTCGTGCCGGCTCCCGACTGGTACTATAATTTCGAATACGCCAGAGAGATCGAGCGAGGATACGAGGGAGATGAGGATCTGCTTACGACGGGTTATTTCGAACTCAGTCTCGGTCGGCGGCAAAGCGTGATTTTCTCTGCGTCCGTCGAAGCCATTCCCGATCCTGCGGCCATCGGCGGAATGTTTGCGGAGGCTCTGAGCGCCCGCAGCCGCAAGGTCGATTTTCTGAGCTGCCTGCGCCACTCTGCCCGGCAGTTCGTCGGCCGCCGCCGGGACGGCAACATACTCGGCAGGCACAGCATCAGGATGTCCGTAGACGGCGGCGCGCTGTCCTTCAACGGGCGGGCCGAGGTGCTGGCCGGGTATCCCTGGTATGGGCAGATCGGACGTCAGACGCTCGTAGCGCTGCCCGGCATCGCGCTGGAGCAGGGACGCACGGAGGATTGCCTGGATGTGCTCGATACGGTCGTGCGCGGACGCCGGGACGGTATGTTTACGGGTTCTTTCTCGGCTGCCGAGGCTGCGGATGCTCCGCTTTGGTTTTTCTGGGTGCTTCAGCAGTTGCAGCGGACGCTGGGTGAGGAGGAGATATGGAAGCGCTACGGTATCGTGATGAAAGAGCTGCTGGCGGCTTATCGCCGGGGCGTCGGCGGCGTGGCCGTGCACGATAACGGTTTGGTGTGGGCCTCGGCGCCCGACAAAGCCCTCACCTGGATGAATGCGCTGGCGGGTGGTGTCCCCGTCGTGTCGCGGGACGGGTATCCGGTCGAAATCAACGCACTTTGGTACAACGCCGTGTGTTATGCCCTTGAGCTGGCTTCCCGTTTCGGCGAGGAGGAGTTCGTCGGCGAGTGGAAAGCGTGGCCCGAGCGGATTCGGAACGCTTTTCGGGAGATGTTCTGGAGCGGCGACGACGGGTATCTGGCCGATTTCGTAGGTCCTGAAGGGCCGAATCGGTGGATTCGTCCGAATATGGTGGTGGCGTGCGGTTTGGATTACAAGATGCTCGATGAGGAGCAGCAGGCTTCGGTGCTTCGGATCGTGGGGCAGCATTTGCTGACACCCAAAGGGCTGCGTTCGCTTTCGCCCCGCAATCCTCGCTATAAGAACCGCTGCGAGGGCGATGAAGCCGTTCGTGCGGAGGCTTCGATGAACGGCTCCGTATGGGTTTGGCCGCTTTGGTTTTATGTCAAGGCTTCGTTCGACCTCGGTGGCCGTGAGTTTCTGCCTCGGGCGGAGGAGCTGCTCGCCCGTTTCGGCGAGGAGATTCAGAGTTACGGTATCGGATCGATCAACGAGCTATTCGACGGCGATCCTCCGCATGCGCCTTGGGGCGCCGTGTCGCAGGCGTGGAGTGTCGGGGCGGTGTTGATGATCCGTGAAACGACCGAACGCTGGCGTCGTCGCCGGGGACACGGGTTGTTGCCGGGTCTTCGGAAAAAGCGCTAAAGGATGCGAAGGAAAAGAACTTGCCGCCGCGTAAGGTGTCCGAAATTTTTTCTGTCGGCCCGGGCAGGCCGGGATGGAGGTTGCCGGGAGGGGCGACCGGTGTTTCGCGAAGTCGAATAAGTTACGAAATGAAACGTGATTATATACTTTGAGTGTACCTTTTCGGGGGCGCAGTGTCCCAAATTCCCTCCGAGAAGCGGATTTAGGGGAAGGGTGCATGGCGGACACGGTTTCGGGCCGCGAATAAGCACTCCTCGGATTCGATGCTGCGACCGTCGGATAAGGGTACATGGAAAGATATAATTGTTAGAATAAAAAAATAGAATACAAATGAGAGTGTTGATGTTCGGTTGGGAGTTTCCTCCCCATATCGCCGGCGGGCTGGGTACGGCCTGCTACGGTATGACGCGCGGTCTTGCACGCAACGGTGTGGAGGTCGTTTTCGTCATGCCGCGTGCCTATGGCGACGAGGACCAGCGCTTCGTCCGCGTGGTGAATGCGAGCGACGTGGAAACGATCGGTACGCGCGATCATGAGTTTTCCGAAGAGCTGCTCGAGAAGGTTTCGTTCATCCACATCGATTCGAACATGTTGCCCTACATCTCTCCGGAGGAGTATGCCGCCTACCACGACGAGTTCGTTCGCAGCGGCCGGACACACGAGTGGACCGACGTATGGAAACAGCGCTACACCTTCTCCGGAAAATACGGCGCCAACCTGATGGAGGAGGTCGCCCGGTATGCAATGGTGGCGGCGCAGGTGGCCAAAGACCTCGAAGGGCAGTTCGACGTGATCCATGCCCACGACTGGCTGACCTATTTCGCCGGAATTGCGGCCAAGCGGGTTTCGGGTAAGCCGCTGGTGGTGCACATGCACGCCACGGAGTTCGACCGCAGCGGCGAGAATATCAACCGTCGGGTCTATGCCATCGAAAAGGCGGGTATGCAGGCTGCCGACCGGGTGATCGCGGTGTCGGAGCTGACGCGTCGCATCGTCATCGGCAAGTACGGCATTCTGGCCGATAAGGTCGTGACGGTGCATAACGCCGTGCGTTTCGGCGAGTCGGAGGAGGCTGCGCCGGAGCGGGCGGTCAAGGATAAGGTCGTCACCTTCCTGGGACGCATCACCTACCAGAAAGGTCCCGATTATTTCGTCGAGGCTGCGGCCAAGGTGCTGCAACGGGTTTCGGATGTGCGTTTCGTCATGGCCGGCTCGGGCGATCTGATGAACCATGTGGTGCGGCGCGTGGCCCAGTTGGGGATCGCCGACCGCTTCCATTTCACGGGGTTCCTCAAGGGCGGGGAGGTGCAGCGGATGTTCCGTCTGTCGGATGTCTATGTCATGCCTTCGGTGTCGGAGCCGTTCGGTATTTCGCCGCTCGAGGCCATGCGTTCGGGCGTTCCCGTGATTATCTCGCGGCAAAGCGGTGTGGCGGAGGTGCTGGATTACGCCATTAAAGTGAATTACTGGGACGTGGATGCTCTGGCCGATGCCATTTACGGGCTTCTTACTTATCCGGCTCTGGGTAGGATGTTCGCTTCGAAAGGGCTGGAAGAGGTGACCGGACTCAAATGGACCAATGCCGCAGCGAAGATCAAGACGGTTTACGAAACTGTCGTCGCGGAGGCGAACAATTAAAATATTTGCGGAGTATGAAAACGATTTGTTTCTATTTTCAGGTACACCAGCCCTGGCGGCTGAAGCGTTACCGTTTCTTCGATATGGGCCGTGACCACAACTACCTGGACGACCTGACCAATCGCTCGATCATGCAGAAGGTCGCGCGTGAGTGCTATCTGCCGATGAATGCCTTGCTGTTCAATCTGATCCGGCAGAGCGAGGGGCGTTTCCGCTGTACCTTTTCGCTGACGGGGCTGGCCGTCGAACAGATGCGGGCGTATGCGCCCGAGGTGCTCGATTCGTTCCGCCGCCTGGCCCGGACGGGCTGCGTGGAGTTCCTGGCCGAAACTTACTCCCATTCGCTGGCTTCGCTTTCGTCGAAGGAGGATTTCATGCAGCAGGTTGCGCTCCATACCGAACTGATGAAAAAGGAGTTCGGCGTTGCGCCGACCGCCTTTCGCAATACCGAACTGATCTATTCCGACCGGATCGGCTCCGATGTGGCCGAGATGGGTTTCAAGACCATGTTGGCCGAGGGAGCCCGACACGTACTGGGATGGAAGTCGCCCGGCTATGTTTATGCCAATGCGCTCGACCAGCGCTTGAGGCTGTTGCTGCGCAATTACAAGCTCTCGGACGACATCGCGTTCCGTTTCTCCAACCGAGGGTGGGACCAATGGCCTCTCACGGCGGAAAAATACACGGGGTGGCTCGCTTCGGACGAGCTGGAGGGGGATGTGGTCAATCTCTTCATGGATTACGAAACCTTCGGCGAGCACCAGCGTGCCGATACGGGTATTTTCGACTTTATGAAGGCGCTCGTTCCGGCTGTTCTGAAGCGGGAGGGGTTGGAGTTCGCTACGGTGAGCGAAGCCGCTGCGAAATACCAGCCCGTCGCCGTACTCCATTGTCCGCACGTGATGTCTTGGGCGGACGAGGAACGTGACATCACGGCGTGGCTGGGCAACGAATTGCAGAACGAAGCTTTCGGAAAACTGTATGCCCTGCGGGATAAGATCGCCCGGCTGAAGGATCCCGATTTCGACCACGTGTGGAACTTCATGCAGGCTTCGGATCATTTCTATTATATGGCGACCAAGTGGTTGTCGGACGGGGACGTACATGCCTATTTCAATCCTTACGAATCGTCCTACGATGCCTTTATCAACTATATGAACGTGCTTTCGGATTTCGAGATCGAAGTGGAGAAGGCGTTCTACCGGAAGCCGCCGGTCCGCAAGACCAAACCGTCGCCGAGGAAAAAGGGTTCCGATCGGGAGAAAGCCGGGGTGCGATAATCTTTCGGTCGAAAAAGGCGGTGCGTCATAACAGGCAAACTGCTTCGTTATTATCGGTGTCACGGCTCGATCATGTGCGTCGGTACACACTCTTCGCCGTGAACCTCGATGCCTTGTATTTTACCTGTTTTTACATACCTGAAAAGGGATGCGCCGAATTTCTCGATTTGACACGTCCCTTTTTTATTCCGGGATGCCTCGGTCCGTCAGCTGCCCTTGCGCTTGAACCGCGACGGGCTGTAGCCCGTGTGTTGTTTGAAATATTTGCCGAAGAACGACTGGGTCGAGAAGTTGAGGTGATAGGCGATCTCCTGGATGCTCATGCCCGAATAGCGCAGCAGGCTTTTTGCCTCGAGGATCACCGCTTCGTCGATCCACCGGGCGGCGGTTTTGCCGCTCACGTCCTTGGAAACGGTCGAAAGGTATTTGGGGGTGATGTTGAGGCGGCGGGCATAGAACCGGACGTTCCTCTCCTGTTTGCTGTATTGCCGGACTAATTCCATGAACTCTTCGAAGATCACCTCGCCGCGCCCCAACTTGACCGTGTTTTTCTGCTCGCGCATGTTCAGCTCGGTGATGATGTAGAAGACTGCGGTGAACAGGCAGCGGATGATCTCCTGTCTGTAATGTTCCTTGTCGCTGGCAAGAATCGTCTTGATGAGTTGGAACACCTGTCGGATCTCGTGCGTGTCCTGGGGTGTCACCCGCAGGCAGGGCTGTTTGCCGAAACGCATGTAGACGGGCAGCGAGGCCGAAAGGTCTATCTGGATCTCGTTGATGAACGATTTGGAACAGGCGACGAAATAGGCCGCCGCATCGCTGGTGCTGGCCACCGTGCGGATCACGCGGTCGGGGCTGAAGAAGACGATCGTGTCGGGCACGACTTCGTACTCTTCCGTATCGATCGCTACGACGGCCGAACCGCTGGCCATGATGATCGCCGAGAAGCCGTCGATCAGGGCGGGGTAGTTGCCCAGCGTATCGCGGTGGATGTCGAACGAAGCGATCACCAGGTCGTCCGACAGGTAATAAACGTCCCGCATCTCCTGCTTGATGCGGGAGATCGAAACTTTTTGCAGGGTTATCTCGTCCGCCACCATGCCAGTTTGCTGATCAGATTCTTGAAATAGGCGAACCGGCCCCGGCGGGGTGCCTCCGACAGCGGGCAGACGACGCGGAGCTCGTTGTGCAGACATTCGATGTGCAGCGGGAAATCGGCCCCCTTCTGTCCGTCCACGTCGGTAGGTTCGTTGATCGGCGAGGTGATGTCGAGCGTGCGGGCTCGGAAATGTTTTACCTGCGAGGGCCGACCGCCCAGCAGGTGACGGAGCATCGATACGACCGAGAAGAGCATGTTGCGCCTTTGCAGCAACAGACAGTCGAACATACCGTCCTTAATGCTCGAGCGGGGGGCAAGGCGGAATCCTCCGGCCGTTTCTCCGTTGAATATCAAGGCCATGAGCGATTCGAGGTCGAAGGCTTTGCCGTCGGCGAGAATTTGCAGCGGAATGCCGTGTACCGAGCGGAACTCCTTCACGCCCTCGATCAGGTAGGCCAGCTTGCCGATCTGGTGCTTGCGTTTGTCCGGCCTGCTCTGGGACTATGAAGAGAATGCAGTGATCGTGGATTCTTGCACTACCCAACAACTG
>OGEX01000207.1_pt1 | contig 17032 bp, 21 predicted proteins | sample 1570791 | NCBI WGS metagenome assembly OGEX01 (sample SAMEA2582023, study PRJEB24529) | metagenome | biome: Human gut stool | place: China | collected 2011
ACATTTTCCTTATTGTAAGCATCAACAACAATGAAACGGCAACCAGTCTTATTGTTAGGATGAACAAACCACGACGCTATGTATTCAATCACTTGTGAACCAACTGATAAAACTGTTCCTTGGAACTCCTTTGCCACACCAAGTCTTCCAATCAATACTGCTGGATAACTCCTTGTTCTCTTTGAATTCGGAATCTTCCTCTGTATTCGATTTCTTGAAGTATTGGGTATTAATGCAGCCTTGATACTATCATTTGCTAACGTAAAAGCACAAACAATCTTCTTGTCATCTCCTGTTGTGGAAAAATAATAAGTTTTTCCCAACAGCTGCTCTGCATAAAGGAATGCATCTTGATGAAAGAAATCATCCAAGTCCTTATCTCCGCAACTAAAACTTTCCAACTCACCCTGTGTTGTAACAGGATATGGAAAGCCTCCACAACTATTTTGCAAAAGGTCCTTTTCCTCCATGTTCTTTCATATATTTACGTGAACGTTCCATAATGCGATCAATATCCTCAAAAGAAAAGACTAATTTTCTCCTCTGTGGATTACGCTCATTCTCCTCAGCCTCACGAACAAATCGTTCGGCAGTCTCACCTGTCAAAACCGGAATACTTCTTATTTCTAATGCCATAATCTTCTCCTTTTAAACGTTTAACTTTTGCAGCCAAAATTACGCTTTTTCCTCGAAACCACCAAGAAAATCACAAAAAATCTGCAAGTTATCAATAAATTACCACAAAATCAGCACTTTGCTATCCTATTATAGCAAAAGGGATTACAAACCGGACCCTCATGGATATAGATACCCGTATCCGTTTCACCGGCGATGGAAGCCCCCCCGCCCTTCACGATATAGTGCTCGAAACCGCTACGCTTTATGGTTGGCGGACCATCAAAGGTCTACGCCAGATTGTGCGGGATGGGACCGCATGGGTATAGTTTGCTATTATCTTGCTAAACTGCGTAATTATCTACTCCTTCTAAGTCTTGGATAGCTGTTTTATGTCACCAAACATTTACAAACTTTGGCTCTTCTCCTGTACGAGCTAAATAATCCTGACGGAGCATCTGCTCTAACTCTGCCATACGCTTTCTTTTTCTTTCCTTTGATGCCATGAATCTTTTCATCGCAGCATCACGCTTCTCCCAAAATTCCTTATTCAATGTTTCCATAAATCCTCCTATTTTTTTATATTCAGTGAAAATATAAGTTTTTTTAATTACTCCGACAGATACTTAACTATCCAAGGTTTCAACTCAGGAATGTCAACTTCTATCGTGTCCCAAAGGCTTTCGGGATCTATTGTATAATAGCCATGAACAAGGACATGTCGCATCCCGTTCTATCTGACGCCAATTTACATCAGAATGAGAATCACGAAATTCTGTTGAAAGCATATAGACAGCCTCGCCTATTACTTCCACCAATTTGGTAAAGCCATAAAAGATGAGCTTATTCTTCTTGATATCTTCAAAAGTATATTGAGCATGAAACTCCTCTATACTTTCTATCGCTTCAAGAATATGCTCTAACCTTCCCCTATCTCTAACTTTTTCTCTCATAAATCAAGAATTTATCTTGGTTGGCTGTTTCTTGAGCAAAAGGGAGGAGACGATTAGCCTCTACTATATCCACCTTGCGATGAAGCAAGTCTTCCAAATTCAACATAATACCTGCTATTTTCATCAGAGAAATTCGATTCTGCCGACGATCATACTCTACAAGAATGTCTATGTCACTATCAGTAGTTTCTTCTCCTCGTGAGCATAAACCAAAGAGCCAAGCCTTTGTTATTGGCTGGCTACCAAAGAAATCTTGTATCTTTGGAATCATATTTTGTACATTCTTACTAATCATAACAGCGTAATTTTATTGTTTTTAATGGAGCTTATACTCCATTTCTCTGTTCATTGTGCAAATATAAGTTTTTTCTTTGAAACTACCAAATTTTTGGGGGAGTTTTTGCTTCTTGCTCTAATCTCCCCCAGATTAACACAGATTTCTTAGACCTATTCGGTCTCAGGTGGTAAATCCCACTCTGCTCCTATGGATTCTATCACGAATCTTTCGAAGCTTGCCTTGTAGCCACCTTCCATCGGGCAGGAATCGTTGGGATAGATCTTGTGGTACTCCTCTTCTATGTTGTCCAGATAGTCCATTATCTGCATCACCTGGTCTCTGGTGCAGTGAAACTTCTTCAGCGAAGAACGAAGCAGACTGTAGGACTGGGTGTTACGGGCATAACCCTCTTAAACATGCTTGACTGAATCCTCATTCATTTGGCCAGCCACCTTGAGGGTGCGTACCACATTAGTACTGTCGCCGAGGATGGTATCCGTCAAAGCGCCCAGTACCTTTTGTGTTTTTGTAAATCGTTTCATTTCTTAATATATTTAAAAATTCTAATCTTTTCTGTTAAGCTATCGTAAATTACCGCATTTTTGTACCTATATATGTAGGTACAATGGGTTACGGGGTGTTTTTAACACATTATTAACGCTAAAGGTTGGCATCGGGGTTCACCCTTCACCGACTTCATCGCCAAGTGTTCACCCACACTCTTAGTTAGAGAACGTTGCAAACAAGAAAATAGTATAAACAACAGACAATTTTAATCAAATGGAAAAAGAATCAAACACCAACTGTATGGAAGAGACAGCCACGATGCCATCGTACTTCCCCTGCATCAAATCTTCGGAGAGCCATAGACTCGTCGACTGGTTGTATCTCAAGAGCGTGATTACCTCTAGCCCTGAGCTTAGAATGATGACCGAGACTTACCGCAAGCGCCTCGCCATCAGCAAGCAGTTTGCCGACCCCCGACCTGCCCTTCTAGGGGTGGGTAGGGTAAGTAAGGGGAGGGTACTTTCTAAGACTTTCCTTATGTAAAGGTTCGTTTACTATAGGAAAGATACAGTATATATATAGACTCCTGGAAAAAGCGATTTCCTACTCACCCTAGTTACCCCCTGGCGTAAACAAGATAGTTACGATAGCTAAGTATCTTGGTTACGATAGCTAAGTATCATACTTATGGATGATATTTAAGTCACACACGGATCTCACGGATCTCACGGATTAATTTTTTCGTTGCAAGCAACGGGTATTCTCATCTGGTCTCAATGGAAAAACTCCGAAGGAGTCGAAAATTCGTGAGATCCGTGTGAGAAAAATTCAACATTTAACATTCAAAATTAATCATCATGAAAGTAAACTGGAAATCCGTCATCAATTTCGTCATCACTGTCCTCACCGCCGTCCTCAGCACCTTCTGCATGCAGAGCTGCAAATGATAGCGTCTGAACACGAATTACACGAATCGAACGAATCATATCTGTTCAAAGGACATATTCGTGTCATTCGAGAAATTCGTGTTCAGTTAAATTAAAACACTTTGCGTTCGTATTCCAATCCGTCAGAGTGGCCAAAATTATAGAGAATACCGAGTTTAAATCCTGTAGCTTTGAGATAATTATATACTTGACTTCGATGAGAATCATTGAGTTCTGAAACAGCTTTCAGTTCAATAATAATATCACCATAACAGACAAAATCAGCTCGATAAGTCTGTTTTAGTTCATTTCCTTCATAGAAGACTTTAAGTTCTTTCTCACGTTCAAAGGGGATGCCTCGGCCCGAAGCTGTTCGATACTGATACTTACGGTTATTATAGAATTTGTTTTACTTCATCCACTGTCTTGTTCAACATCTTAGCAATATCATCAAGCGACATACCATTTTCCTGCATGCCCTTAATCATCTTACGAAGCATCTCATCCTTCTCCTTCAATTCCTTCAATTGCATAATTAGGGTATCTTTTTCTTCTAATATAGAGAAGAATTCATCCTCAGCATTCATCTGATACCTCATATCAGGATCCGCTGCTGCCGATTGAAGACGACGGACAATGTACTCCATATCATTGTCGCCCTCAAACTGCTTATCATCAACCTTAATTACCTTTTTGTTGTCCGCAACATTCGTCTGGTCAAACAAGCAAAGAACCTTCTCCAAACGATTGTTTACCCTACCATGCAACAAAGGAATCTGTACAATGATGCTATCATGCTGCAAGCTCTCAACAAAAGGATCAGGAATCCCCTCCTCTACTTTTTTGCCATCATAAGTATAAGCATGATGGTTAACATATATAACAGGTTCCTCTATCTTACCGATACAATGCCCCAGAAGATAGATAGCTACCATAGGAATAGCATACTTCTCATGCTCTTCCTTCAACATATTCTCCTCGTTGTTATACTGCAGAGCAAGATAACGGCGGAAACGCAAAGTCTCAGTTGGCAGCCAGGTCTTTTGAAGTTCAATCAACATCAAGTGCGGCTTGTTGTCTCCATCCAAAACAGTAGCAGCAAAATCGATGCGAAACATGGAGATAGACTCACGACGGGTAAGATTCGCATATTCATTTCTGCGAATCTTCACATCGATAACTTTCTTCTTCAACAATGCAGTAAGAATGGTCTTCGCTATGCGATCATCCTCCATCAAGTATTTGAACACAGCATCATAAAGTGGGTTTGCTACATATACAACCATAGTCTATCCTCCCATTACTAAATATTTAACATCCAGTTGCAAAATTATGCATTTTCTGCGAAACCACCAAGAAAAAAGCAAGAAATCTGCAAGTTATCAGCAAATTACCACAAAACCAGCACTTCAATAATCCTATCCACCTTTCCCCAGGCGGTCCCATCCCGCACAACATGGCGCAGACCTTTGATGGTCCGACAACCATAAAGCGTAGCGGTTCTGAGCACCGGAGGGCGGTTACATCCCTTGCCCTTTTGGAAAGGGCGAGGGCTTGGGAGTGGGTTAAGGACCCTCCCGCTGGGGAGGGACAGGTGGGGCAAATACTGCACTGTAGGGCGGTTACATCCTCTCGTTCCTGAGGAAAGAGAGGCTTGGTGAGAAAAGTGGAGCCTTCTTTAATGGTAAAGAAGGACGGGATGATTTTAGGACCATAATAACACCCCATCCAGAAGACAACAAGCATATCGACTAAAGGAACGATACGATGGTACCGATTGCAGCGATAGCATGGTACCGATACCACCGCTACCCTTTATTTCAGCCACTTTCTGTCGTTATCCTCGAACCAGTCTGCAAGCGCTTCCTCGAAGCTCCACTTAAACTGATAACCGCAGTTCTTCAACTTTTCACCACAGATATTAGTAGAAATCTGGAGCTTCTTCACTCTTGCAGGACAGATACCCATTGGTGAGCCAAGAAGCATGGCTGCTCTTGCCATAGGCATAATAACCCAGTTAGGAATATCAGGTACAAACTGAGTTAATCCAGTTACCTTCTTCATAGCCTCTACGATATGCTGAATGGTATAAGCAGGTTCAAAGCAACAGTTATACAACTCAACACCATGCTCATGATGCTCCAGACGATAAAGCATGAAACGAACCAACTCCTTTACATAGATGCAAGCCTTGATGGTATCCTTCCTACCTGGGTAAGCAAACTTATGACCACGGATAGCCCAATACAATCTGGTAAAGTTACCATTCTCACCCTTTCCGAATACCACACCAGGGCGAACAATACTGAGCTGACGATGCTCAGCATCACCATTCTGCCACTTCTCATGAATCTTCTCAGCCACCAACTTAGAGATACCGTATGCAGTATTAGGAGTAGGCAAAGTAGTCTCCTTCTTCAACTCCTCAGCAGCTCCGTATGGTGCAATACTTGAAGTAAACACAATCTTCTTGATATTCCACTTCTCTGCAAACGCCACCACATTCTCAGCACCACGGATATTCGTTTCGAAATACTCATGATCTTCATGACCAGGAGTACGATGAACTGCAGCAAAGTTGAAGATCACATCGTCCTCAGTAGGAGTAAATGGCAAGTTCTCGATAGGCTTGCGGATATCATACTCGACGAAAGTAGACTGCAACTTCTGACCATCACGCAAAGCTGGCTTGTAATCCTTTACTACCGGATTAGGAGTACCAGGCTTAACGATATCGAGGTTATATACTTGGGCGTTAGGATAACGCTCCTTAATCAAAAGCCCCTTCCTGCCTGATACATAAGTGATGAAATCCATATCCTCGTCTTCCTTTCTACCGAGCAGACGGTTAACTGTCATGATGACCACCTTCAAGCCCTATTTTTCTCCACGACCAAGATAAAGGTGGATACCTCAGAAAGAAAAGAAAAAATTGAAATGCCTGGCAACCTCTAACACTTATTCTTTATTTATCACGTTAATATTGTAGGCTTGCATTCTATCCTTGCCATCCTTCAAAGTTGCTTGAAAACTTACCCTTTTCCCTGTTAGTTTTCTAAAATTTAATTTTTGATTACGCTTAGAAGAGAAGAATAATTCCTCACCATTATCAGCTTTGATAAATCCGAAAGGTCTTCCTACTGTAAATATTACTTTCTTCACAACACCTTCTCTCACGCTAGATAATTTTTGAAGTTCCTGGCGAATAGGCTCCAATGGAATTCCATCCATTTTTTTTATGATTAAATCTGTAAATATCTGCGCTTCTTTCATCAAATGTGGACTTTTATGAAGATTTTGAGTCCAATACTTTTCACAGTTTCTAAATATCTCTATCGCCTTCTCAAAATATTCTTTAGCTGATTCTATATTAAAAGTTTTATTTAAAACAGCTAAAGCAAATTTGTCTGAAGAACGCTCATTATTCATATCAATTTTCTTACCACCAATCAAACGGAAATATATCATCATAAGATGAGCTTTATATTTGATAAAAAAATTCGTAATTGTTTTTTCACGTATAAGTCTTTCCAGAGTTAAAAATGTATAAGCTACAGCAAAATAAGGTAAATCACTATGATTATCACAGAAGATTTGTCCTTGGTATTTCTTTAATAAGAACGACTCATGTAAATGAGCTTTTTCCGGATGTTGCAAAATAGCAGCAACATAATATTGCGTGAGATTGTGAAGATTAAACTTCTGATATTGCTTTATATTAGGGTTATCAGCATATTGTTTAGCTCTCCTCTCATAATATATTTTCTCCGGAAAATCTGCAACATAATCATTAATAAACTGCTCTAAATTCTTATGAAATTGACGAGTACACTCAAAAGCTTCCTCCATCACGATATTTTGTCTATTTGTACCTTTAACTATCTCGTTAGACAAATCGCTATTGTTTGTCGAAATAATCTTAACAACCAAAGAAATACTTGAAATATCGATATTTTCCTTAGCAGCATTAAATAACAAATAACTAGATTGGCAGCCGTTCACTATTTGAGGATTCTCTATTTCTAACAATCGATTTCCTTGATGAAAAGAACTACAAACAATAGTAACACCATTATTGAATAAAACAAAACGTTCTGGCATGTTTTTAATGGTATTAAAAATTTCGGAATTTATAGAATTATCACCTTGAAAATCTCTCACATTGTCATTAAAGAGAGTTTTTCGTATAATGCCGTCATCAGTATTAATCATAGAAACAAAATCACTAGCACCGCACAAAGCTACACAAGAATTCCCAACCTCATTTGTTCCTGGTAGTTCCATTGTCTCTATATATGGTAACTTGGATGTAAATTTGTTTTGATTTTGTTCTATAATACTTTTAAATTCTTTTGCCCCTTGAAAGTGAAATATCAATTTGCCACAATAGTTCGACATATCATTTTTAAACACACGAACTTGATCATTATGTTGACTGTGATTGCGATATTCTCCAAGAGTTACATAATAACATCTAATAACAGGGGCATCTTTCCATTGCAACATGACATCCTCACTATAAAGATACCAACAAACATCACGCCAAAATGAAACTTGCTCATTAAATGGATATTCACTATCTTTATCAAAGAATGCACGAATACCACTGATAAAAGCACCTAATTCTTGACTATCAAAATTCTTAGTACTTTTAGCTTGAATAAATATGATTTCAATTTCTAAAGCACCTTTTTTAAGAAACTCATCTATTTCATCAATTGTCTTTATGAGATAATTGTTTATTTTGATTGCAATACCATCAATGCCGCCATCATCACCGCCACCAATACATACAGTATCTAAAAGTTCAGAATCCGATGAAAAGGCATCAGGTTGATGCTGCAAAAGTTCTGTATAATTAACAAATTTTTCAAAAGCTTCACTATCAGAACATTTTGACAGACCAAAAGACTCAACAAATTTTTTTTGATGAGCCTTGATAATTGGTTCATAAATCATAATGTATACTTTTTAAAAGATTAAATACAATTCCTATAATCAACGCATTATAAAAATGCAAAATTTAGACAATAAGTTAAATTAAACTACAAATGGTAAATCAAATCCATTTAGTAAAGGATGTTTCGTATCCTTCTCGGAAAGATTAGCGTGTTCCGTAGGAATGCGCCAATCGATACCAAGCGATTCATCCAAGATAGAGATACCCCCATCAGCCTCATGGTAATAGAAGTTATCACACTTATACTGGAATACCGCAGTTTCTGATAACACAGCGAAGCCATGCGCAAAGTTCTTAGGAATAAAGAACTGACGATGATTATCCTCTGTCAGTTCCACCGCCACATGCTTGCCGTATGTCGGTGAACCCTTACGGATATCCACGGCAACATCCAGCACTCTACCCTTCACGCATCTCACCAGCTTGCTCTGGGTAAACGGAGGTCTCTGGGAATGCAAGCCACGCATCACACCATAAGAACTCATGCTCTCATTGTCTTAGCAGAACTCCACCTTGTTGCCCACCAATGGCTCCACTTGTGATGGTAAGGACATTCCTAGATAATCAACACAAATACAAGTAAAGATTCTCCATGCCCTTTCCATGTGCATCTGATGCAGATATTCATGATGCTGCAACCAGTCTATCTTGTCTGCAATCAGATAATGACTATGTTTTACAGCCATTCTCTCCTCCCTGAACACGAATTTGCGCACCCATTTGTTGAACTTGGTACGCTTATATTCCAGTCCATCCATGTTGGTCACCACAATACTCTTGGTAACATTCTTCACATCAAACCAGATGAAAGCAGGAATGATGCTCGTATATCCTGCCTCATAGATGATATCGAAGTTCTCACGCTTCAAGGCATCCTTCAGCGACATGAAGTCGTAAAAGAAAGAACCGATACTTCCACCCATCCAAGTCTCAGGACTATAGATATGTTTGATTTTCACACTCTTGTACTCATCATCCTTATAAGGGTGATAAGAAGGAGAATACACCATAACCTCATGGCCACGCTTCACCAAACCCACTGAGATATACTCGGCGAATTGCTCAAGACCTCAGTAGTTATTAGGAATACCACGGACGCTAACAAATGCTATTTTCATTTTGTCGGGATTTTATCTATGACTTTATCTAACGTATCTTGTAGCATACCAAGAACACTCTTGTTATGTTCGTTTTCTAGTTTTTGGGTCTCCAATTCTAATGTCGTATCTTTCTTACGCAATACGATATTTCTCTCAACCTTCAATAGGCAATTTACAGTTTCCCAGATTTTATCCTTTTCGCAATGACGAACAGAAATAATTGTTGCAATTTTCTTTGACTCTATATTTGTCAACTCATTATGGTAATATTTCATTGACAAAAGTTCTAGTTTATAAAGTCGTAGGAAAAACAAAGCAAATATCTCTATAAATAAAACAAGACTTAATCTTGGTAGAAAATGAACGAGAACTTTTAAATAATCAGAATCATTAAAATTTTCGCTATTTATAAATACGCCTAATACTATCAAAGCAATAATGGATATTGTTGAACCTATTGCCAGATTCCAATTTGAACGAACCTTTAGCCCAAAAAGTTCTCTTGTAATTCTGTTTTCTGAGCATAGAAACGTATGTTTAATTTCATTTGCCAAATTCTCATCTGTAATATCTTCATTCTTGTGGTTTTCTTTTATTTCCTTTCTATCGTCTTTTACTGTTTCACTAGTTTGTTTAGTTTTAACAGCTGGACTTTCATTAATTTTATTAACCACTTGAGGCTTTTGAAACAAAAGAATCATTATCGTGGGTAATAAAATAAAGACACAAGTTAAAATTGAAAGTGAGAGTCTTATCCAATAAGGTATTAAGATGGTTCTTTCTATTATAGAATATAAAGCGTAAAAGATTAATACTGCAAATACAATTTTAAAGTACGTTTTTGGAGATGTTGTCTGTAATTTAGAATCTGTCATATTTTGTTTTTTGAGCTGTTGAATAAACATTAGAAAACTCATCGTCAAAATGAGCAAGTAGCATTTCGGAGAAACGACCATGATATACAGCATAAGTCTCTACAGACATGTTCTTATCTTTTTCACCAACAATGCCAAATATTAAGCTATTATCACTAATCGTTGGTGACAACCATGCCTTATAGTTCCATTGTTCAGGCGTATGATAAAAGTCTCCATCATTATCATATCCCCAAGTTATGATCTTTTTATCATTAATAGCTTGCTTTATGTCTTCCAAAAGTTTCCTTGGTTGACAAGTACTAACATAGATTGCCATAATTCTATACATTTATAAGATTAATTATCGTTAATAATTCACTACGCCATTGTAAATCTATCAAAATATTTACAGGACGCAATTTTTATACCCCACTCTATCATCTCTTAGGCATACTTCTCAACACTATGCTTCCAAGGCATATCAAGTTTTTGTGGTTATAATCTTGCAGAAATTTTAGGTAAAGGCATGCTTAAGCGCACTCCTTTACCTTTTCGGATTCCTCAACAACAGTAACGTGGAAGTTATACATTCGTAATTGTGGGGCAAAAGTACCATCTACGTTTTTCCTAACATTTAAATAATTATAGGAAAAGCTATTATCTGTATATATACATATTCTCATAATACTTCTGATACTCCCCAGAAGTAACATGATCCATCCATTCCTGGTTATCCAGATACCATTTTACTGTTTCCTCGATACCCTCCTCAAACTGGAGAGATGGCTCCCAGCCGAGTTCCTTCTGCAACTTTCTAGAGTCGATGGCGTAACGCATATCGTGACCCTTTCTGTCGGTTACATAAGTGATGAGGTCCATATCCTCGCCTTCCTTTCTACCGAGCAGACGGTCAACAGTCTTGATGACCACCTTGATGATATCGATGTTCTTCCACTCGTTGAAACCGCCGATGTTGTAAGTCTCGGCAATCTTACCCTTGTGGAAAATCATATCGATGGCACGGGCATGATCTACTACATACAACCAGTCGCGCACGTTCTCACCCTTACCATATACTGGCAATGGCTTGCGATGACGGATGTTGTTGATGAACAGCGGAATCAACTTCTCAGGGAACTGGTATGGACCATAGTTGTTAGAGCAGTTGGTCACGATGGTTGGCATACCGTATGTATCGTGGAAAGCACGAACGAAGTGGTCTGAGCTAGCCTTAGATGCAGAGTATGGAGAGTGAGGATTGTACTTGGTTGTCTCTACGAAGAACTCCTCGCCGTAAGCCTCGTGGTTCTTATCGCTTGATGCCTTGGTGGTGAATGGTGCAGGAATGCCCTCAGGGTGAGTCATCTGCAACGCACCATAAACCTCATCGGTAGAGATGTGGTAGAAGCGCTTGCCCTCATATCCCTCAGGAAGACTCTCCCAGTAAATCTTGGCAGCCTGGAGCAGAGACAGAGTACCCATCACGTTGGTATGAGCGAAAGTGAATGGATCCTTGATACTTCTATCTACATGACTCTCGGCAGCGAGATGGATGATGCCATCCACCTTGTAGTCCTGCATCAATTTCAACATCAGGTCGAAATCGCAGATGTCGCCCTTTACGAAAGTATAGTTAGGCTTGTCCTCAATATCCTTGAGGTTAGCCAGATTACCAGCGTAAGTCAACTTGTCGAGGTTGATGATGTGATACTCAGGATATTTGTTCACGAAAAGTCTTACTACGTGTGAGCCGATGAAACCAGCACCGCCCGTGATAATGATATTCTTCATCTTCTTAATATTCTAAATTCTTTTTTAATGTTTGATTTTTCTCTTCAAGTATTGAAAGGAGATACTTGCCATAGTCATTCTTCAGCATAGGCTGAGCATTCTCTCTCAACTGTTCTCCGGTAATCCAACCTTGGCGGTATGCGATTCCTTCCAAACAAGCTACCTTCAAGCCCTGGCGCTTCTCCAAGACTTCGATAAAGGTGGACGCCTCAGAAAGGGAATCATGGGTTCCGGTATCAAGCCAGGCGAATCCTCTTGCCATGGTCTGAACCTTCAACTGCTTATCCTTCAGGAACTCCTGGTTCACTGTTGTGATTTCCAACTCACCACGAGCAGATGGCTTGATATGCTTGACTACTTCCACCACCTTGTTTGGATAGAAGTACAAGCCTACCACAGCATAGTTACTCTTAGGATGCTCTGGCTTCTCCTCAATGCTGAGACAATTGCCTTGTTCATCAAACTCAGCTACTCCATATCGTTCTGGATCGCTTACACGATAACCAAAGACTGTAGCTTTACTATTCTGCTCAGCATCTATTACTGCCTGATGCAGCAATTGGTTTAATCCTGCACCATAGAAGATGTTGTCACCCAATACAAGACAAGCAGAATCATCGCCGATAAACTTCTCACCGATGATGAATGCCTGTGCCAAGCCATCAGGTGAAGGCTGCTCAGCATACTCAAATTTCACACCCAGTTGGCTACCATCACCAAGCAATCGCTTGAAACCAGGCAAGTCGAATGGTGTTGAGATAATCAGAATCTCACGGATACCAGCCAACATCAAAACCGAGATAGGATAATATATCATCGGCTTGTCAAAGATAGGTATCAACTGCTTGCTGATACCCTTTGTGATAGGATACAAACGTGTACCGCTACCACCTGCTAATACGATTCCTTTCATGAAATATTTTACTATAATTTATTCTGATAAAATTTCATCATTCTCATTGCTTCGCTGTGAGAATCAAATCCATTCTTCTTTACCTCTTCAGCATAGCTTCTTCGCTTGCCAAGATTTGCATTCACCACATTGATAATAGTATCAGCCCAAACTTCAGGCGATTCATTTAATCCTATGTAGTGTGCCAACTCTGAAGCTGTAGTCTCTTCTGTTATATTCTTAGAGAAGAAGATTGGTAAACCTGCACATTGAGCTTCTATGCCAACAACAGGCATACCCTCATACAAACTTGGTAGCAAGAATGCATCAAAAGCATTATAAAATTGCTTGATGTCATCACGACGACCTAAATCCTCTACTCTACCTTCCAATCCATATTCCTTTATTTTTTCATGCATTGCCTTTTCTAATTCGCCAAAACCAATCATAACAAGTTTAGCATTAAGCTGTTTTTTAGCAATAGCATTGAATATATCAATCAGGAAAAGAGGATTTTTCTGATCAACATATCGTCCGATAAAGCCATAAATCACCTCGTCTTCCCATCCAAACTTTTTTCTGGTTTTATCTCTAAGAACCTTATCAAAAGCATTGGCATCAGCATTGATTACAGTCTTGAATATTGTAATATCACCTTTATCATAGGTTTTCTTACCAAATTGCCAAACTCCACAATCTATAGAATTTGCCATGTAGTAATTAGCAAACCAATGGGAGAAAGGTCGAAGAGCCAATTTTACAATAGTTTTCTTCTCATTCTTGTCACCTTTAGATATACTCTCAGAAATTCTAACCTTTACTCCAGCTAGCCAACCTAAGAACATAGGAAAGACATTCAATGTATTATCAAAGGCATGCATGATTTCATAGTTGTTGTCCTTCAATATTTTATAAGTCTCTCTCATATGCGCTCCAATATGCTTGTAAGGAGCAACCTTATAAACCCTGCCACCTAAAGAAAGGATTTCTTCCTCAGGAATACCATTTGAATCAGAATCACAGATAAAGTCAAACTGAATCTGGGTTCTATCAATATGTCGGTAATACTCCATAATAAGATTTCGTTTTCCGCCAGAATGGAGTACACCTGCAATAATTGCAATTCTCTTCATAACCATCAACTATTTTACAGATTCATTATAAAAAGTAGAGATACCATTCAACATAGGAGTCAACTCAACTTGTGCCAAACGTTGCATCTTTTCAGTATCCAAAACCATGTTAGACACATCCATAGGGCGGGCATTCTCATAGACAATCTTAAAATCCTTCTTTGTGATAATCTTCAAGAAGGCAAGAACATCATTCACAGAATAACCTCTGCCACTTCCTAAATTAACCGTTTCATTGTAAACTTCCTTATCTATCAACTGATAGAATACCTTTGCCAAATCATCAATATAGATATAATCACGGATAGCCGAGCCATCACCCCAAACCTCTACAGGTTTATCCTCCAAGATCTTACCAATAGCTACTGCTACCAATCCTTGTTTACCATGAAGATTTTGACCATGGCCATATGGATTAGATGGACGAACTATCAAGTACTTCAAGTTTTCTGTACGATTCTTAAAAAGAATACTATTCTCCATCATTTGCTTTGACCAGCCATAGTAAGAAATAGGTGCCATTTCATCTGTCTCAACAAATGGTTGCATCGTTGAACGATTACCATATATAGTACCACCAGAAGAGAAATAAACAAACTTGATATTCTCCTTGGCACAAATTTCCATCAACTTGATAGAAGGGAATATCATGTTCTTAAACTCATTGTTGAAATCATCATATCCACTACCTGGTATAAGCGTAGATACAAGATGAACCACAACATCTATCTTGTTTCCAACCAAAATCTTTTCAACCTTGTCGATATTACTCAAAGCCTCTCGGTAAATATTCACATTAAGGCCATCAAGTCTCGACACATTAGCAAACTCTGGTTCTACAACAAAAACATTATATTTTTCGTTTGTCAAAAACTGCTTGACCAAACTGGAGCCAATAAATCCTGCTCCTCCTATAAAAAGTATATTCATATTATTTCACATTACTATTAAATCTCAACATAAAGATATCCAACTGCATAACATCAGTGAATTCAAAAATCCTTTCGTTTCCACGTGCTGGCAGTAACATCGTTTTAGCTTCTTCTCGTAAAAAGTTATACCCATTTACCTGAAAAGCAATAGGTAAAACCTCTATATAAAAAAGCTGATTGCCCATCCAAAAGCGATATAATCCAGATTTCATCATCTCATCAATTACATTCTTGTTCATGGGAAGTTCAAGTCGTTGGTCTTCACCAGGGCACAATATGATATTATTGAAAACATAAAATACATGCGGATTGCCAATATTATAACGTGCAAATTGGCGAACCATTTCAAACATTGGATGGTTACCATTTTCTGTTACTTGATGGTATTTTTGCAAGAACACTTCATAGAGAGATCTTTTGAATTGCCTGGTTATTACTCTAGAATTAAAATTACTTCTAACCTTTATAGTACGCTTGGAATGATAATAATTGAAGAATACAGAACTAAATTTCTTATGTGTATTCTCATCCAAATTATGACCAAATATCCAAAAAGCATTGAATATCTCCTTAAATGCTAGGTCGCATGAAGGAACACCTCGTGTTGCGGTTCCAAAATAATGATTGCAATCATCACAAACGTCAAATCCTATATCATCGCTACCTAGGTTATGCGGAACGTTATGAGGAGCAGCCCTAAAGCTTACCTCTGGTTCTGTTTTGCCACACCAGATACAGCGACCAGTTTTTACGTATCTCATACTAATTCCTTTCCTCTTTTTATAGCTTCATTCAACCATAAAGCTAAGTTCATATCATCATTCATCTTTAAAAGAATGATAACAAATATCATCAAAAAATAATAATATGCGTTTTTATGCTCTTCTTCCGAATCCAGACAAGACATTGCTCCATGAGAATATTTGTTTCTCAATTGCAAGCCATTTGAATACTCAGAAGCATTCAAAAAGAAATTAATATAATGACGTTCTTGTGGACTCAGCAAATAATCATCATAGCTCAAAATTCCTTCTTTTACCATAACATCTATCTCTGCCCTAACTTGTGGTGTATGGCAATAATAAACCATTTCTGTTTTCTTATACATATAGCCTAAGATTTCAATTCTTGGGCTAGAAGACAGCTTGACTAATCCATTATCAATAATCAAATATCCCTGACTTATTAGATAGTCAATTTTAGGTCGTTGATGATTCTCATATTTATCATATTCCTCACATAACTCGTGAGTCAATAATTCAAATAATGTATGATATCGTTTGTCTTTGAAAGGTTCCACAAAACTCAATAAAGACTGATCAGAGAACAACAACTTCATCGGGGTAAACACCTCTTGACACTTATCTCCCCAAACCACATACTTATGCCTTCCCCAAAGCAAACTCTTTGAAAGACTAATCGGTAAAGGCATGCTCATTTGGAATAATTCAGGATCAATCTCACCTTCTTCAACAAACAAGTTGAATTGTTTGACAACAGATTCCATCTCTGATGCTATCACCTTGTTCTTATTTACAAAATCTTCCTCATCTTTAGCTAGATTCAATGACAAAGAAGGAAATCCATAAGCTTTCTTGAAATGATTTTCATAATAAGACTTGATGATTACTTCTAAAGATTTTCCTCTTCTACGAAGATAAGCATCAAACATAGCCAGCTGACTGACAGCTATATTATTTTTCATCCGGAAAAATTTATTGATTGGATAAAATCCCTTGACCTCTTTTGTGCAAACTCTCTCTAATATATCGTCTTCATGCCAATTATAGCAAAGCTTCAATAATCCACATGAATCTAAATATTCAAAACAAGAAACAAATACATCCAGCAATTGATCTTCATATAAAGAATCTAGGTATTCCTCACTATATACATAGTTAAATATCAAGCCATCAAGCCATGCTTTTTTATGAGGAATGCCCTTTTCATTACTAAATTGTATAGAACATCCTGTTTGACAAAATGCAACAATTGCATTCTCTGGAACTACATTTAATTGTGGCTCCAACTTTTCAATACTCTGTTAATTCTTATGTAATCGATTGAAAATGAGAGAGTTAATTAACGT
>OGEX01000232.1_pt1 | contig 15840 bp, 18 predicted proteins | sample 1570791 | NCBI WGS metagenome assembly OGEX01 (sample SAMEA2582023, study PRJEB24529) | metagenome | biome: Human gut stool | place: China | collected 2011
CTGTATTGAACGGCGGACAGAGCGGTCCTCACAAGATTCAGGGCATCGGTGCCGGTTTCATTCCTGAGACTTACTCTTCAGAATATATCGATGAGGTATTGGATATTCAGAACGATGATGCCATCAAGGCAGGTCGTGACCTGGCTCAGACCGAGGGCCTCTTGGTAGGAATCTCATCTGGTGCCGCCGCCTTTGCAGCCACCGAGATTGCGAAGCGTCCTGAGAACAAGGGCAAGAAGATTGTAGCCCTCTTGCCAGATACTGGTGAGCGTTATTTAAGCACTGTACTCTACGCTTTCGAGGAGTATCCATTGTAATTCACAATCGGATATTTTCTGATGAAAGCAAAATCTATCATAATTTCCCCAACCAGCTATCCCATAGCAGGTTGGGGATTTGCATATCAAGCCTTTCTGTTCCTGTCAAACAGGTCTTGATAGGAGTCTGCTATGGCGTGGTGCGCCTCATCCACTACGATGAGTCCTGGCGTACACTTCGCCCGTGTCATGGTTGTCAAGAAAACATTTCACCACAGCCGCACAACTCCACAATCAGTGTAATCCATGCAATCTGTGGGACTAAAGAAGAGTAAAGTAGAAAAATATGAAAAGGCAATAAGCCAACAAGATGAGCAGAACTTTTATTCAAAGCTCAACCCATCTTATCGTATATAATTAAAATTTAAAATTTTATCCTTTTGTGTTTTCCAGATATTAGGCAATTAAAGTGTATATCCACATCCGATCCGTATGGAATTTTAATCATGCCGTTACCATGGGCGGTTACTCCTACAGCTAATTATTTTTCCATCCAATTTACAACAACAATACCATTAAGCCTCCCTATGTGCTTAACGTTTTCTGTAACCATAACCATGTTATTTATGATAGCTGTAGTACCGATAATTATGTCAGCATCTTCAATAAGTTGACCATTTTTACGAAGAAAAGCCTTTTGTACAGCAAATTCATTCCAAATATTTGCCATTGGCAATATTGTTACATACTGGCAAAACACATGAACAGCTCTAATGTTCTCAGAAGGTCTATCGCTACACTGAGCCCCATAAAGTAATTCTCCCAAAGTCATCTCAGAGATAAAGAAATGTTCTTGACCAATTTCTGAAATTTTAGCAGCAACATTACGTTTACCCCTCATAAAATATACACAAATATTGGTATCCAACAAGTAATTCATATCATCCAAAATTTACAGGTTCTGACTTTGACATTTTACTCTCGTTGATATTAGCTATAATATCTTCTGCCGACTGTTCGCCAACCCATGAACCACAGCAACGTTCTACCATTTCTTTAGTCCTATCTGCTGGCGTTTTAATTTCCTCTGCATCAGCTATCGACATGGAAAGTAAAGCAATAACCTCTATCTTATCTTCCTTACTTAACTTTTCGAGTTCATGCCAATGAGGAACCTTACTTGCAAGCCTATTACTTAAAGCAACTATATTCATAATTATCTCCTTTAAAACGTTCAACTTTTCCGCAAAAATACGCTTTTTCTACGAAACCACCAAGAAAATCAGAATAAATCTGCAAATTATCAGCCAATTACCCAAAATCATCAGAAAACAGCAACCTATAAACTATTAATTGTAAACTGTTAGCTATAAACTATTAACTGTAAACTCTCTTCCCCCGGCGGTCCCATCCCGCACAATTTGGCGAGGGCTTTGATGCCCCGCCCTCCTTAGAGCGTAGCGGTTCCGAGCACCGAGTAGGGCGGTTTCCCTCTTCTTCCCTGAGGGGAGAAGACCGAGATGAGAGGTGGAGCCCTCTTTAAGGGGAAAAAGCGATGCCAATGAGTGCAATGAAAGCTGCTTTCAAATTGCCGAGTGCAGCTCGCTTTATCAACAAAGAGGGACGGGGTGATTTTCGAAAAGAGATACCACTTCACTATTTTCTCAATACCCTTCTCAAACAAGAGAGATACCACCCCAATTCCTTCTGCAACTTGCGAGAATCGAGTATAAATTCTAGCCTTTATCATTTAAAAGAATCTAAAAATCAATAAATATCATTACGAGTTCCCATAGTGGGAACTCTCATTTATTTTATTTTTTCTATCTTTGCAAAAGATTACCACTTTGGAGGCGCCACGACAAAAACAGTAATTTGTGGATCTCTACTTCCGAAAGCCAACGGAGGCGGAGATAGGGGAATTTGTGTCCGAAGCCAAAGAGCGATACCAAACAGCTTCTGCTCTGTTCACGGTGACACGGTGACACGATGACACTAGTTTTTCAACTTTTCGCCTCGCACGCGGGCAGGCAGGAACTTTCGGCTTGATTTTTCCTGCCTGCCCGCGCGAGAGTAAATCTTCAGAAATCACTGTCATACGTGTCACCCTGTCATCCAGAAGCAGGTTACTTCCGAATCAAAAGTCAAAGACTTACGGTGCAAAAGTCAGTCACTTACGACGCAAAAGTCAGGGACTTACGCCCCGTAATCCCCTGGCTTACGAACCGCAATCCAATCATAAAGCCCTTAAAAATCAAACAAGCCAGGCATGTAGAAGTGATACCAAGCAAGGCATGTAAAAGGGCTTACAAACACCAGAGCAAAGAGAATCTATGAAAAAGTATGAGCAACTGTGAGCAAGTATGAGCAACTGTGAGTTGCCTCCTCACCGATTTCGTATCTTTGCATTGTGATTCAGAGATACTCAGCGGTTCCAATCAGCAAGCTATAGTAAGGCGTCCCCATAGCAAGCTATCCCCAGGCGGTCCCATCCCGCACAACCATGGCAAAGACCGCTTTAATGTGATTTGATAGCCAACCAGCCAGGCATTAAAAAGAGAGTGGATTTGCGGCAACCAGTTCCCGATATATAATAAGGCGTAAATTTGCAGGATATGAGTTTGAACTAAAATACAAACAAAAAGCATCGTAAAAGTTTAAAGAATGCTAAAAGATTCTCTTTCGCATGAAAATTTCTTTTAAAATGCCTATATTTGCAATGCCGTTAGTAATGGCGGCAGACATAAAGAGGTAGCAACTACGCTTAGTTCGGACTGAGAATCTGGACAGTTCGCAGTACACAAGAATGACAGTTCCAGTTGTTTGCCCCAATATGTATACTAATATCCATCCCGCTTCTGTGGGATGGGTATCTCTATTTAGTTAATTTTGCAACCGAATTATCAACCCAGTCTGAGTAACATGGATTCATATTCTGGAATCATCATAGAAGAAAGCAGAAGGTCTGAGCAATTTTCAGACTTTACTCCCATACCTTGCAAAGGTTTCAACATTCTTTGCAAGGCAAAGCGCTATGGCAGATGGTGGGTGCTCAAAGGATTGAAGGAGCCATATCGCCAAGACGAAAACTACAAGAACCTGCTGCACAAAGAGTTCGATATCCTCATATCCCTGCAGCATCCCAACATCGTATCAGCCTACAGCATGGAAGAAATACCGGAAATGGGTACCTGTATCGTAATGGAATGGATAGATGGTATCACGCTGGAACACTGGAGCGGTAGGAAGACTGAGGGAGAAGACATCTTCCTCCAGTTGCTTGATGCTGTGCATTATATCCACGCCAAGCAGATAGTACACAGAGACTTAAAACCTTCCAATATCATGATTACCCATAACGGCAATCATGTAAAGCTCATCGATTTCGGACTTTCAGATACCGATGACTTTGCCATCCTCAAACAGCCTGCCGGCACCCCGGGCTACATCTCTCCAGAACAGATTGTATCCCAACAGGCAGACATCCGCAACGACATCTTCAGCATAGGCTGTATCCTGGAAAAGATACTTCCAAGCAAACCGTACACTGCCATCATCAAACGATGTAAGGCTCCCATAACCCAGCGATATGCCAATGTTGACGAACTCAAAGCCGATTTCATGACTCGCAGAAACAGGCATCAATCCGTTATCAAGCGTATCACAATCGCAGCTTTGGTCTGTATCATCTTATTAGGTTTCATCAGTTACCCTTTACTGAATCTGCAGGAAAAGAGCATTAGCATCATCCCTGAACATATCGAAGCCAAGAAGGATACATCCATCCGCCAGCAAACCAAGAAGCCTGCCCCACTTTCCAATGGCCGGAAATCCCTGCAGCCAACAGCTACCGAGCCATCTTCTGCATCACAGGCACAAGCCGCCGAACTCCTATCCGAAGGCAAGAAGACAATCGACAAGATGTGGAAGGAATCCGGCATAGACACCATTCGGTCTGTTGAGAAAAAGAGCGAAGCATTCTATCAGTTTGTAGATAAGAGTAATGAATTCATCACAACGACTTATCCGCAGACATTCTCTAGAGACATCGCTGGCAGCAAGAAGACCGATATCATCTACGAGCTGTCCTCTTATACCACTGAGAGATATGTGAAACCCACCTTGTCGAGATTTCAATCTTCCAAATAATGCTCTACGATGATGCCGTTCTTCTTACCAATTGCGTAAGTAACCGGTTCATCAACTCCATGCTTCCAGGCATGAAGATAAGCAGGCTCATGATTGATAAAATGACGGCACTCGAATGTATCATCTTTCGCCAATCTGGTATTTTCTGATGACACCACCTTGAAACTACCATTTCCCTGATACCTGATGATGCAGGTTCTGTCGGGCAGCCAGGAAAGTTTGAGCATCTGTCCCTCATAAAGATCATCGCATGAGATTTCCTTGCCTATAACCATCTGGCTCTGCTGCTCTCCCGTTCCTTGCGACAATCCAAACTCCTCAAAGTCTACATAACCGAGAAAATTAGCCAGCACATTCTTGGTAAACTTACTGGCAGAAACCCCTTCGCTCACGTATCCCCAAAACCGTCGCAGCGTAGAGGCACTCACCCTTTGCTGGGTACGTTCCTCCACCTTTTCGCTCAACCAAGCGAAGTCGCGGGGCACAACCATCTTGCGCCCCACCATTTTTTCTATCATTTCACGTAATATCTTTTCCATGCTGCAAAGATACTGAAACAAATCCAGCCAACACACAAAAAAGCCAATATTTCGACTAAAAACGCCCTATATTTTGAACTTGGAACGGAATGGAACGCTGAAAAAGCAGAAAAAACACCTATTTTTGCAAAAAAATCAGCTCACAATGAACAACTTTAGAAAAAAAATGGTATATTTGCAGTGCTGTTCTAAACAAGCAGCAGACATGTTAAGGAAACAACCATGCTTGGTTCGTACTGAGAATCTGGACAATTCATTGTACGCAAGAACGAAGACAGAAGTTGTTCACCCAACCGTGTATTATTGTATCCATTCCGCTTCGGCGGGATGGGTATCAACATATACCCATTGGTGTGAGCTGATTTTCATTCTTTGTGTACAGGTAGTCCAGAACCTTCAGAACAGAATGAAATTGGTTCGCACCTTTTTTGTGCCTAAAAATGAAATAACAAACAAGTAAATAATAAACATCATGGAAGGAACTAACATTTATATATCCGATACTGATGATCAGATAATGCTGAAAGTATTATCTAGTATAAGCAGTATTATCTTCAATGAAAAAAAATACGAGGATATCCTATTGAAAAGTTACCAGGAAATGGAAGAGCAATGTAATTGGAAGTATCCTGACGGTCCAACAGATAATGGATGTGCCGTTAAATATATTGATGCCCCACAAAATTACCAAGACTATAGTATCTTAGGATTTGACTTACCTACACTTATACGAACAGACCAGGATAAGCCTATATCAAATATTGTCATGGTAGTAAGCCAAGACCCAAGACGCACTGAACGGTATAAAGGAAAGCTGTCTTTGTCATCTTCTTTTGGCTTTCATGACAAAAGCTATCGTACCAATACTCGCAAGGGATTCATGACACCAGTCATACTTCAAGCTCTAGAAGCTGCTTCTGGAACTGCGATTTATATGACAGATTGCAACAAACTGTTTACAACAGACAAGAGAGGCATTCAGAAGACTGACACTCGAAAATATCAAGAAATTCTCCAGAAAGAGATAGAATTGATAAAGCCAAGTTGCATCATTGCTCACGGAAGAACTGCTAACGCAATTCTAAGCCAAATAGGTGCTTCTAAAAACTGTGAGGTCATTCATATTCCTTACATTGGGAATTCCTACATGAAAAAAGAGGATCGAGAAAAGGCAATAACTGCTTTTGTCAATGTATTTAAAAAGAAGAACAATAAATAATTCACAAGGATATGAAAAAATATTTTGTCATTATGCTTTTCTTTGCGATAGTATCGGAAGCCATAGCACAAAATGAAATTAATCTCGACAAGATATTCACGAAAGATAATCTGACAGAATTGCCACAATTCCCTAGCGGTAAAACTTGCATTCATCCCATTTTCAATGAGAGGTTGATGATAATGGATTACTTTTAAATACAATATTATTAATTTTAAACATCATTAATTATGAAAAAGATTTCTGTTTTTTTGGCATTCATGCTGACATTTCTATTCTCTGCATGTTCTTCTTCAATGTTCGACAAACTGGTAGAGGCATACGAAAGTTCGACCAAAGAACTCGCTTCTGCATCCAGCAACGACGACTGTGACAGAATACATGACGAACTGATGGAAAAGTTGTATAAGATTTCACAGGACTATCCTGATTGGGAAGAGATCATCCAAAAAGAGGGTGAAGACAGCGAAAATGTCAAAAAGGTCACCAAGGCATACAAAGCTTGGAACAATACCCTAGAAAGTGCCACCACCGACAACCATTACATGTTTATGACATACTGCAACATCCCTAATGCCATCGAGCAAATTACCGGAAAGGGAGCATCGAAGAAGACCGAGGAGACCAAAGAAAGCGAAGACACCTCTAACGACCTCTCTTCGTCATCTTCAGATACCAACATCGACGAGATGCTCGACTCCTACGAGGAATATGTCAACAAACTCTCAGACTTCTATGCTAAGTTGAAAGACATGGAACCAGGTTCTGAGGAGTATATGTCTACTCTCGGCGAAGCACAGGAGTTGGAAGGCAGCTATCAGGATTTGCTCGAAAAATGCAAAGATGCCAAAGGCAACTTTACCAGTGAGCAATTACAACGCTATGTCGAGATCACCAAAAAGTTGACCGAGGCAATGAAATAATATCCGACTATAGCAATATTACAACATTACTCATTCATACAACATCTTACATCAATACATAACATATGAAAAAGCTTTTATATTTATCCATGCTGGCCATAACTATTTTGGCCAGCTGTAACTCTAAAGAAAAAGAGGACAAGGCCTTTGCCCGTGTATCAACCTCGAACAATCCTCAGGAGATGAGAGCTTACCTTGACAATTACTTCGAGGAGGCATCTCCAGAACACCTTGTCAAGATTCGCAAGAACTTAAGAGTATGGGTAGACGATTCTACCGCCTATGCCAATATCTGCAAGACCAAAGATCTTGCCACCAAGATTTCTTTGGAGAATGAATACATGGAAAAGTTCAAAGATGGCGGCAACCATAAAACGGAGATTAGCAATATGCTTGCCAAGGACAAAAAGACCAAAGAGGAGTTAGAACTCAAAGAGCAGAAAGCACAAGAAGAGTTGGAGCTACAAGCTGAAAGACAAGCCAAATACAAAGAATTTAAAGACAATGTCGTCGACTATATCTTTAATTTGAGTGATAATGAAATAGTTAGTGCAGCTTGGGTATTTAGTACTCCCGATGTTAATGGCTGCGGAAAAGGTGTATTTATTAATAACTTTAATGGTCTAAAAGAAAAGTTCACCTACAAACTTGCCGACAATGGAGATTTGCAAGTCAAAAGCAAGAATGGTTCTGCTAGCATCACTTTCTTGAATGACGGATTGTATCGCGGAGATGATTATTTTAAGAGAATATACGCTCCTAGTTATTACAAAGGCTGTAAGAAATACTTCTAAAATATGGTATAATAAACAGCACTATAACCAAAAAATATAGTATTTTTACACTTGCTCGTGGTATTTGCAAAAGATAAAAAAAATCATAAATTTAACATTAAAAATCATGGAAAAAGAAAAGATTAACCAGTTCATCATGGTAAATGGAAAGTTTTTCCCAGAAATGATGATTGAAGATGTGAAACAGAAACTTGAGTCACTTGACGAGAGCAAAGAGAGCATGCTGATGGTTACTGAATGGAAGAATCCTACTGTAGCCTTTCTATTCGCTTTCTTCCTTGGCGGTTTGGGTGTCGACCGTTTTTGGCTTGGCGAAACAGGTCTAGGTGTTGTTAAACTCATTACTTGTGCAGGAGCTGGAATTTGGGGACTTATCGATTTGTTTACAGTAATGAACCGTGCAAAGATGTACAATTACAACAAATTGATGATGTATTTTTAAACATTAGATTTGAGGAAGAGCAAAATAGCTCTTCCTCAAAAACGAAAAGCAAGACAACAATGAATGACAAAATCAATATGCTATTAATGACATATAGCAAGTATTTTCCTGATGAAAGTATGATGATGATCCGGGACAGATTCGAAGCTATGGATGAATCCAAGACATCTATGCTGTATACATTAGGCTTAAAAGATCCAACAATGGCATTAATACTTTCCATTGTTGCTGGCGGATTAGGAATTGACAGATTTTATATCGGTGACACAGGTCTTGGAATAGCAAAACTGCTTACTTGTGGAGGTTGTGGAATCTGGACGATTATAGATTACTTTTTAATCATGAAAGTAACAAAGGAGAAGAACTTAGAAAAATTCATAACTGTCATGTAATGACTAGGCAAGAAGCTTTCACCCTATTGGGAGTTTATATATTGGGAATGGTGTGGATTATACTGAACAACATCTATGATATAAGTTTAGTGCTATGCCCTACTAAAATTCTCTTTGGTATTCCTTGCCCGGGTTGTGGAATGACTAGAGCTGTAAAGCTTTGTCTTGAAGGTGAGTTATTGGCAGCAGTACGGATGAATCCTAATATCATACTAGTTTGGATTATTCTTCCCATTGCTCCTTTCATCTTAATCACACAATTAGCAACAAAGAAAGATTATCTTGCAAGGATAAATGCCTGTTTAGATAAGAAGGTTTACCTCGTTATAATCCTAATCGCTGAAGGAAGCATATGGATATATAACATTGTCCGGCATATATAAGCGGATTTGACTGCATACTGCTTTATAAATATCGAATATAATAAAATTAAAAACTGAAAGATTATGAATATCAAGAATTTATTTATCATTGCCTGTGCAATGATGTTTACATTGTCCTTGTCAGCACAGACAAGAAAAGGTACTACAGCCAAGAGACCAACTACTGCGTCAAAAAGACCTGCACAACAAACAGCTTCTAAGCCGATATTGGTGGACTTAGGTTTGCCAAGCGGTACAAAATGGGCTGATAGAAATATTGGTGCAACAAGCGTTACTTCTGTTGGTGGCTATTATTCGTATGGTGAAACTGCAACCAAACAGATTTATACGTCAGATACATACACATTCAAGTCTGACATTACAAATATTGCAGGAACAGAGTATGATGTTGCAACAAAAAAGTATGGCAAGGGATGGAGCATTCCTACCGCCGAACAGTGGAAAGAACTGTTTGAGAGCTGTACCCTTGACTATATGGTAATCAACAAACTATATGTTGCGAAATTTACAGGACCAAATGGCAAATCCATTTATCTTTACTTCCCGCCTAATGATATATATGCTAGGGTTGGTAACATGGAAATGTCTAAACAAATATCGGCTAAACTTATGGCATTTATAACGGAAAATGAGACTTTCGTTAATTTATCACAACTAGCACAATACAATGGAATGACCGTAAAAGCGACGGAGGCTATATATAGAACTGCCAACAAGGAATCCCTAGCTCAGATATTAGCAATAATATCCGTTGAAAAAAACGGGAAGGTTAATCCGTCCCTAAAAAACGCAACCGTTCAGAATAGTGATCAAGCGATCTATGGCATTCTAGTGCGTCCTGTTTTTAATAGTCCGAAAACAGAAAGTACTGAGGATACAGAACAAGATGAAATAGAACTACCAGAATAAGAACAATATGAAAAGAATACATTATAATATTCTAATAATCTGTTTTGCGCTTTTTAGTTTTATGACTACAAAAGCGCAGAACGCTTCTTCTGTCAAGTCTGCCAAAACTGTAGAACTCAATGCTTTGCTGAAAACAAAGAAATGGTCAATCTCTGATATTGCGAGATATATTCCATATAACATCTCAATGGTTGACGCATCTTTCAACACATGGCTTAAGAGCAAAGAAATAGTTTTCTACAAGGAAGTCAATGGGCAGAAGAAATTGGTTCTTCCTGAAGAAGTAGACAATGAACTGAAGGCAGACTATAAAGACAAACTTGGAGTGGAAACTCCTGCCAATTACTTTTCTGAATGGAAGAACTTTTTTGCAAAACGTTGTTATGCTCATGGTACTGCAGAATATGTTCTGGCTAAATATCAAAACAAGGAGATAACTCTTAAGGAATGTATTGATAAACTGAAAAATGCAGAAGACCAAAAGAGTTATGTGTCTTATATGAAGAGTTTTGTCTTCTATGCTATGCAGCAAGAGCCTACAGCATGGGATGATCTTAATGGAGCATTGAAGGACGTTATTGCTAAAAATAAGAAGACCGGTACTTGTCTTGCTTTCATGCTTTGCAGAACCAATAGTGCCCCTAAGCAATGGGTGTCAATTATCAAACAAGTTCCCAGACCTTCAAAATTCTATAATGGTAGTAGCGATGATTCGTTTAGAGAAGATGCCACTATAATGACCACTGCATTGAATAAAATTGAGCCTATTAATTACAAGGATGAATATGGAGGTTGCCTTTCTGGTATAAATCTTTATTTAGACGGAAGAGTTATTATGCGCCGTACTAATGCAAATATACCTATAGCCACTCTTCATTCTGTACAAGAAGAGACGGATTGTCTGTCTGCATACAAAGGTCAAGAGTACACGTTCCTATATAATCCAAATGGAGAAAATCTTTATGGATTTTTACAGGAAAAAGGAGGATGCTATCTGAAGTTAAAACCAGTAAAACCTACGCTATGGAGTGCAAATACAAAACGTTTGTCCAGTGAGCAGTTTGAATTAGTGGCTGGTTATAAGCTCAATAGTGCAGGAGATGTTATTGGAGAGTCGTATATAGGAATGTCAAAGCAGCAATTGTCTGAAGAACTCAAAAAGCCTCTCATGGGTTATGAAGATCTAGTCAGTCTTGGTGCTCAGGCTTCTGAGTATAAGAGACAAGAAGAGATAAACAAGGCTGACAATGAGTATATGTATAAGGAGGTAACTCAGCTCAGAAAGAAATATGGAGACAAACCTGTTGATGCGATGATAAAAATAGAGCCTTATGTTGGAATGCCAGAAGGAATTTTGAATGATTATATTGGTACAATAAAAGGTATCAAAGTAAAATTGTTTGAAAGAGTGTATCATTCTGTATGGAACAAATATCAGCTCTGTGGATTGTTACGCAGCTTGGGTAACAATATTACTGTTTGGTGTCTCAACGGAGTGGTTGAACATGTTTATCACGACGGAAGATTATAAGTTCAGAGACCTGTTGCAAAATAAAATGGCAAAGGATATGGCTTATAACAGTTCATAGCTATATAGGAAATACACATCATTCAATAATCAAGCGCCAATACTTTTTTTCAAAATATTGGCGCTTATTTTTGAAATTTTCCCTTCATATTACTATATTATAAAGGTATAACCAAAAAGAAAGAATAAAATGGCAAATAAAATGTCTTTATGTATCATCAAATACACCTATACTCGATATGTAGGGGTGGATATCGAAAAATATACTCGGGGACTATTCGAGTATGTGAAGGAAGAGTTTGGGGAGTTTCAACCACAAATGTCAGAGCCTGGAACTATACCTGGAAACTACAAAAAATCAGATAGAACCTGATGAAGATGGTCTCCCTGAACTTAGACCCAAGATTGACTTTCACTTCTTAAGATAACCATCCCATGACATACGAAGAATTCAAGCAATTGGCTGAGCATCCACAGCATCGGGATGTTCCTGCCATCTTCAAGCTCGAAGTATTAGAAACAGAAGAGCTGGAGGAGAAAAAGCGTTCACATTATCCGAAATATAAGGTGAACACCTATTGTCCGCAAGCCTTCACCACAACTTTGGAGGAGGCTGAGAGTCTGATGCACCAGGATGTCCTTTACCGCAAGAAGATGAAGGAGAAAGACGACTATCCGCTGGATACCTTCTGCTATTATATCTCGGAGATTCCGCTGGGACTGTTGCACTACGACCGCGAATGTCTTTCTGAAAGAGTGTATGACGGGGAGGGAAAACTGATCGACCGGTCTTACTGCTGTTCGGGATTCAGCATCTACTATCCCGGAGTCTGCGATTCGCCTGCATACGACCGTCATCCTGACGAGACCTTCCGAGGCAGAAGCGCTGAACAGATCAGATTCCAGAAGGGTGACATCGTGGAAGTATATCGTGGCGATGAGGTGAAACTTGCCATCGTTGTCGGAACTCCGCTTACCACCGAATGGATCTGGGAGAGAAACCAGGCTGTCAAGGATAAAAGGGGATTGGATGAACTGCCATACGATGAAACGGATGACAGCTATACCGTGATAGATGGTCCCGGCTACGAATACCACGACCACGTTCCTTCGCTGTATGTCTTCGCCCCTCACTATCATGTGCCGCTCTATCTTCAGAGACGATTCAAGGGGTATTTGGAAAAGGCTGAGAAAAAGCAGAAAGAAGAGGAGGAGAAAGACAGGATCTTCCGCCAGGCTCACGATTGCTGCTTCAGCAACAAGGAACAGATAGAGAAGTCAGAAAAGTGCGGCTGTTTCTTCTGCGGCGAAATCTTCTCGCCATCCGAAATCACGGATTACCTCCCTGATGAGCCGCCTACAGCCGAATGTCCCTTCTGTTATACCGACTCCGTAATAGGTGATGCCTCCGGCTTCCCTATCACCAAGGATTTCTTGAAGAAAATGAAGAAGAGATGGTTCTAGGGCGTTTTTCAACGTTTTCATCTACATTCTCCCCTATCTCATAGGGACTGTTTCAGTTCCCAAAAAGGACATAAAAAAAATGCGATAGCACCGCCCTAACTACCTGTTTTTATACAGTTAGAGGGGTGCTATTAATAAAAAAGAAGCAGGATGGAAGACTGGTCCACCCTGCTATTTTTATTAGAATACCTTTACGAAACGGTCGATATCGATAGAAAGGCCTACCGTGAAGGTGCGACCGGTGGTCATCGCCGAGCTCCAATAATAGTTCTTTGGCGTATAACCGAAAAGATTATCTACCGTAAAGTTCAGATTGACGGCATCCAGGAATCGCTGCTGAAGCGTGAACTTCCACAACTGATAACTGCTGTCATGCTTCTCGATGTTCGTATCAGGAGAAGACAGGTATCTGCCTGACAGAGCCGCATTGATGCGATAGAACGAACAGAGCTGGCGATCGTAGTCGAGACGCCAGGTGGCGGTATGAGGACGAGGCTGGGAGAACTGGGAATCTACACTTCTGCCACCCACATGGAGATAGCTGTAGTCGAGTTTCACACCGAGTCCCATATCCGAACGGTACTGGGCACTGAAGTCGATGCCGCTCACCTCTACTCCATCCTCGTTGCAATAACGCGAAGCCACATCCGGCTGACCGGCACCAGGCTGATAGTCTTTATAATCACCAGTCGTGATGCGCTTATCATACTTATTATAATAGCCCATCAGGGTAAGACTATACTGACCGGTAAAGAAGCCAGCATTCTTCACCCTTCCGGTATGCTCCAGCGCCAGGTTGTAGTTGTTGCTCTTCTCCGGCTTCAGATCCGGATTACCGTAAATCATCTGCATACCTGCCATATCAAAGTTCATATACATCTCCTTGAGCGTTGGGGCACGGAATCCGCCAGCATAGTTGGCACGGATAGAGAAACCCTTCCACTTGGTCATCAGAGCCAGACGACTGGTAGTGGCATGCTGGCTGGATGCAGAGAAGTAATCATGACGAAGACTTGCCACGATGTTCAACCACTGCAAAGGATTGTAATCGAACTGGGCGAAGGCATCGTATGAATTCTGAGTCTTGGAACCATTGTTGGCAAACTGATAGGTGGTGAGATAATCGTTCAGGAAATCTGCACCTGCCGTCAATGTGTTCTTGCCGAAGATATGGGAATAGAGGGCACGGACGGTGTTCTGACGGTTGGTATAATCGTGGTCGTGAGTACGCTCATCATTCACATATCGAGCCTTGTCATACTGGTCAAAGCCGTAAGAAATCTCCAGATTATCATTCTCCGAAAGATTCATCACGGTCTTCAGTCCGGCAGAATAATCCATGTAATGATCATCATAGTTGCTGCGCTTGCTGATACGATTGAAATAACCGCCACGACCTATCAGTTTTACCTTATCAGAGAGCTTGTAGGTAAGACGCTCCTTCACATTGAAGGTCTCTCCACCATAGATATGGAGGATGTTGGATTCTGTATCGAAAGGACTGGTGAGCTGAACCTCATCCGATGTGGTGCGCTGGATGCTGGTCTGCGAATTCCATTTTCCGGCATTGAAGCTGAAGCTTCCGCCGTGGCGCCACTCCTTGTTGAAGTCGTTGTAGCGGGTATTGACATTAGCAGTCCAAGGTTCGCTGTTTTCACGGGAGATGATGTTGACAACTCCGGCTACGGCATTGGCGCCATAGAGTGCCGAAGCTGCACCCTTTACTATCTCGATACGTCCTACATTATCCAAGTTCAGACGACTATAATCTACATTATCCATGGTTTCACCAGCCAATCGCTCGCCATCTACAAGGAAGAGCACGGCATTTCCACCGAAACCATTCATATTGAGAGAAGTCTCCTGATTCATGGCATAGCCGAATTCCAGACCCGGCATCTGCTCGGTGAGGAGGTCCTGGATATTGGTAGCATCAGCTATCTTGATATCATTGGCGGTAATCAGACGGGTTACCACAGGAGCATCCTTCAGCGCCTTTGGAGTACGGGTAGCAGTTACTACCACCTGATCGAGCGCAGTAGCATCCGGCTGAAGACGCAAGACATGCTGCGCCCCTTTTCTCTCATCCGCCTTCAGTACGAAAGTCTGAGTCTGATAGCCCACAAAGCTCACCTTCACTCTTACCGCTCCATCCTTACTGTAAGGAATGCGGAAATAACCGTCTTCATCAGTTGTTACCCCACTCTTTGCATGCAAAATCTGGACGGTAGCACCCGCCAGAGGTGCGCCCGAATCATCGAGCACCCTACCCACGACATCGCCCTGGGTTTCGGCTTTCAGATTCAGGCACAATCCGCAAAGGATTAGGAATAGTGCGAATATCTTTTGTTTCATCGAATTATATCAAAGTTTATCCTGAAACAATCAGCTTACTTCTTACAAACAAACTTACCAATCATCGCCGCAGGCATCTTGCCATACTGCACGGAATAGTTGACGGTCAGGGTGTTGTCCTTGAATGTACCCTGCAAAGTAACGGTATACTTCTTCTCAGCACCATTTACGGTAACAGTACCGGAATAGTTTTCCTGAGAGAAAGCATAAGCACCGTTAGAACCTGAAACCTTCACAGTAGGAACCTCCAGGGCAGGAAGAGCCATCATGCCCTCGCCACAAGCTGGCAATGTAACCTTGACTGTAGCATCATCTACAGCTTCGAACTTCATAGTAAGGTTTTCGTATGTAAAAGCCTGACCCATTACGGTCATGTCCAGAGTGCTGGTATATGAACCAGCTATCTCCTTGGCAGCTGCCACAGTATTATTATCATCATCACTGCTGCAAGAGCTGAATGCTACACACATAGAAACCAAAGCCAAC
>OGEX01000242.1_pt1 | contig 15330 bp, 16 predicted proteins | sample 1570791 | NCBI WGS metagenome assembly OGEX01 (sample SAMEA2582023, study PRJEB24529) | metagenome | biome: Human gut stool | place: China | collected 2011
AGATTGGAATTGAAGAAATACAATCCGATTTTGAAAAGAGTAACAGTTCATAAAGAAATTAAATAATAACAGACCATGGCAAAGAAAACAGTCGCAACCCTTCAGACAGGTAAAGAAGGACGTTCTTATACTAAGGTTATCAAAATGGTTAAGTCTCCGAAAACTGGTGCTTCTATTTTTGACGAACAAATGGTTCCTAACGAAAAAGTACAGGACTTCTTCAAGAAATAATTTATCTTTTGAGATATAAAATGCTAAATAAAAGTTCCTTTCATTCAAATATGAAAGGAACTTTTTTTGTGTGAAAGCGAGAATAATCTTATCTTTGTTGTCGGAAACTGATAAAAGTAAGTTGTATGGGATTTTTTAGTTTTTTCTCAAAGGAAAAAAAAGAAACATTAGACAAAGGATTGTCTAAAACCAAAGAAAGTGTATTTGGAAAAATAGCACGTGCGGTGGCCGGAAAATCGAAGGTAGATGATGAGGTGCTGGACAATCTGGAAGAAGTGCTTATCACGTCTGATGTGGGAGTAGAAACTACGCTGAACATTATCAAGCGCATTGAAAACAGAGTGGCAAAGGATAAGTATGTGAATACACAGGAACTGAACAATATCCTTCGTGAGGAGATTGCAGCGTTGCTGATGGAAAACAATACGGTGGATGCTGCCGACTTTGATGTGCCTCAGGATAAGACTCCTTATGTGATTATGGTGGTAGGCGTGAACGGAGTAGGAAAAACAACGACCATCGGTAAGCTGGCTTATCAGTTTAAAAAAGCCGGGAAAAAGGTTTATCTGGGTGCCGCAGATACTTTCCGTGCCGCAGCTGTAGAGCAGCTTGACATCTGGGGAGAACGTGTGGGTGTACCGGTAATAAAACAGAAAATGGGAGCTGACCCTGCTTCAGTAGCTTTTGATACGCTGAGTTCTGCCAAGGCTAATAATGTTGACGTGGTAATCATTGATACGGCAGGACGTTTGCACAATAAGATTGGTTTGATGAACGAGCTGACAAAAATCAAGAACGTGATGAAAAAGGTGGTACCCGATGCACCTCATGAAGTGTTGCTGGTGCTGGACGGCTCTACCGGACAGAATGCATTCGAACAGGCCAAACAGTTTACTTTGGCTACAGAAGTAACCGCCATGGCTATCACCAAACTTGACGGAACGGCCAAGGGTGGAGTAGTGATTGGAATTTCCGACCAGTTTAAGATTCCGGTGAGATACATCGGTCTGGGAGAAGGTATGGAAGACCTGCAGATATTCCGTCGCCGTGAGTTCGTAGATTCATTGTTTGGCTCAACCACTGAAAAATGAGAAAGAATACAATCGATATAATTACTTTAGGATGCTCGAAAAATCTGGTAGATTCCGAAAAGCTGATGAAGCAGCTGGAAGCTAATGGCTATAAGGTGACACATGACAGCGACCATCCGCAGGGAGAAATTGCCGTTATCAATACGTGTGGCTTTATTGGTGATGCCAAAGAGGAATCTATCAATATGATTCTGGAGTTCTGTCAGGCAAAGGAAGAAGGACGCTTGAAGAAACTTTATGTAATGGGCTGTCTGTCGGAACGTTACCTGAAGGACTTGCAGATGGAGATTCCGCAGGTCGACAAATTCTATGGGAAGTTCAACTGGAATGAACTTTTGGCCGATTTAGGAAAGGCCTATCATTCTGAATTTGCCATTGAGCGTCATCTGACGACTCCGAAGCATTATGCGTACCTGAAAATATCAGAAGGTTGCGACCGTAAGTGTTCTTATTGCGCTATCCCTATCATTACCGGTAAACATGTGTCTCGTCCTATGGAAGAAATTCTGGACGAAGTGCGCTTGCTGGTTTCCGAAGGGGTAAAAGAATTTCAGGTCATCGCACAGGAGCTGACTTATTACGGAGTGGATTTGTATAAAAAACAGATGTTGCCGGAACTGATAGAACAGATGGCACATATCCCGGGTGTGGAATGGATTCGTCTGCATTATGCATATCCCGCTCATTTCCCGGAAGATTTGTTCCGCGTGATGCGTGAAAACGATAATGTATGTAAGTACATGGACATTGCCTTGCAGCATATCAGCGATAACATGTTGCAAAAGATGCGTCGCCATGTGACGAAGGCAGAAACCTATCAACTGATAGAAAAGTTCCGTAAGGAAGTGCCTGGCATTCATTTGCGTACTACATTGATGGTAGGTCATCCGGGTGAAACGGAGCAGGATTTTGAGGAACTGATGGAATTTGTCCGCACGGCACGTTTTGACCGTATGGGTGCATTTGCCTATTCGGAAGAAGAAGGTACCTATTCTGCCAAGCATTATAAAGATGAGATTCCGCAGGAAGTCAAGCAGCAGCGCCTGGATAAACTGATGGAATTGCAGCAGGAAATCTCTGCCGACCTGTCTCATCTCAAGATTGGACAGGAATTCAAGGTAATCATTGACCGTAAGGAAGGTGATTATTATATCGGCCGTACACAGTTTGATTCACCGGAAGTCGATCCGGAGGTATTGATAAACGTGGAAAATCACCGCCTGAGAATCGGCAGTTTCCATCGGGTAAAGGTGTACGATGCAGATGATTTTGATTTGTATGCTACAATCGTAAAATAAAATGACCAACAAGGAATTCATAGAAGAACTTTCCCGTCGTATAGAGAAGACCGAAAAGGAAACAGCGTCTTTGCTGGCTTCTTTTACGGAGTGTGTGTCGCAGTCTTTGCAGGAGAACAAGACTGTGGTGCTACAGGACTTCGGCTCGTTTGAGGTGGAGAAAAAGATGGAGTATATTTCTGTGAATCCCGTCACCAAACAGCGCTTTCTGGTACCCCCCGAACTGGCTGTCAGTTTTAAGTCGGCTACTTCGTTAAAAGGAAGGGTTAAAAACGTCTTGTCGGATGAATGATAAAGTAACTTTACATGAACTTGTGGATTTATTTGCTCGCAAAAGCCAGTTGAGCCAGGCTGATGCGGCACTCTTTGCCAAGGAGTTTCTGTCATTGATAGAAGAAGCTTTGGCAAGGGACAAGTATGTAAAGGTAAAAGGTCTGGGTACGTTTAAGCTGATTACGGTAGACGCTACGGAAGAAACAGCTTCCAACGGACCGGAAACCACGGATGGTCAGTCGCATACGCGTGTTTCGTTTATCCCGGAAACCGGACTGAAGGATTTGGTGAATAAGCCTTTTGCGCATTTCCAGCCGGTGCTGCTGAAAGATGAAGTGCATTTTACAGACTTGCCTGAGGGCGAAACCGGGGTAGAATCTCAAGAGACAGTAACCGAGGAAGAGAAGACCGGAGGAACCGATGCTGTAATCGAATCCTCAACAGAGCCGGCTACGGAAGAAACTGATGAAGTATTGCCACAAACGGAAACTGCTTCTCCGATAGAAGAGGAACCTGTTCAGGCGCCAATAACGGAGAAGGTGATTTCTGAGGAAGAGGAGGTGAAAGAAAAGCAGGAAGATACGTTGCCTGAAAAGGAAGAAAGGATTCCCGCTGCTGATATGACTCCTTCAGGGAAAGAAGCCAATGTGCCGTGGTGTATGATTGCCTCCATCTTGCTGGCAGGTATTTTCATAGGAGGAATCGTGACATGGGTATTGACCTCGGGCCGACGGTATATTCCGGAACAGGTGGTAGAGAAACTGATGAATGAAACGCAGAAAACGCCTGCGCCTGTGGTTTCGGACTCCTTGCAGGTGGCTGATACTTTAGTTGTAAAAAAAGATTCTTCTTTGGTACAGAAGAAGGATACCTTGAAAACCGTCGCGAAGAAAGAAGAAAAAACTCCCGTAGCACCTACGCCTGTACCGAAAAGGGAAACCTTAGCCGATACGGTTGAATACCAGATAACTGGAAATCAGGGCTCATATACCCTTAAACCGGGGGAGAGCCTGGTACGTGTGGCCCTGAAATTCTACGGAAATAAAAAACTATGGCCTTATCTGGTGAAGCACAATAAGGCTATCATCAAAAATCCGGATAACGTGCCGGTGGGTACCACAATTCAGATTCCGCAACTTACTCCTAAAAAATAACGAGAGGCCTTGTTTCAATTCAAACAAGGCCTTTTTAATTTTCTTTAGTTCAATAAGCCTTAAAAGGCGAAACCCGTCTATATTTTTTTATCAAAATTTATTGTGCCTGTTAAGGGAATACCTTAATTTTGGGGTGTCTTTTTAGATATATGTTTTGAAAGGGCATTTTTTAATGAAAAAAAAGAGAACTAAAATAGAAGAAAATTATGGCTGAAGCTATTGACATTCGTGAATTGAATGAACGAATCGAACGCCAGAGCGCGTTTGTGACAAACCTGATGGAGGGAATGAATCAGGTAATCGTAGGTCAAAAACATCTTATCGAATCTTTATTGATTGGGTTGCTTTCTGACGGACATATTCTGCTGGAAGGTGTTCCGGGATTGGCAAAGACCTTGGCAATCAAAACCCTTGCTTCATTGATCGATTCAAAATACAGTCGTGTGCAGTTTACTCCTGACTTGCTGCCGGCCGATATTATCGGTACGATGATTTACAGTCAGAAGGATGAGCAGTTCGTTGCCAACAAAGGACCGGTTTTTGCCAACTTTGTACTGGCCGATGAAATTAACCGTGCACCGGCTAAAGTACAGAGTGCCTTGCTCGAGGCCATGCAGGAACGTCAGGTGACACTGGGTAAGCAGACTTTTGCACTTCCGAAGCCTTTCCTGGTAATGGCTACGCAGAACCCGATTGAGCAGGAAGGTACTTATCCGTTGCCTGAAGCACAGGTAGACCGTTTCATGCTGAAGGTGATTATTGATTATCCGAAGCTGGAAGAAGAAAAGAAGATTATCCGTCAGAACATCAACGGAGAGCGTACGGAAGTTCGTCCTATTTTGAAGACTGAAGACATTATTGCTGCCCGTGAAGTGGTTCGTCAGGTATACCTGGATGAAAAGATTGAACAGTACATTGCAGATATCGTATTTGCTACCCGTTATCCGGAAAAATACGACTTGAAAGAACTGAAGGGCTTGATTGGCTTTGGAGGTTCTCCTCGTGCTTCTATTAATCTGGCACTGGCTGCACGTAGTTACGCTTTCATCAAACGTCGTGGATACGTGATTCCGGAAGATGTGAGAGCCGTGGCTCATGACGTGCTTCGTCACCGTATCGGTCTGACTTATGAAGCAGAAGCTACCAACGTGACTTCTGATGAAATCGTCAGCAAGATTCTGAACAAGGTTGAAGTGCCCTGATTCATTGATACCTGTAACGGTTGCAGACGGGGAAGAGAGTTCCCGTCGGCTTTTATTCGCAGTCGGAAGGCTGCATGATTATAAATGACTAAGCTGTGTTCCTTTGGTTGCCCCAGAGGAACACGGTCAAATATTAAAGGAATGGAGACAAGTGAACTTTTAAAGCGTGTCCGTCAGATTGAAATCAAGACCCGGGGACTTTCGAGCAATATTTTTGCCGGTCAGTATCATTCGGCCTTCAAAGGGCGTGGTATGGCCTTTTCAGAGGTCCGCGAGTATCAGTATGGGGATGACGTGCGCGATATTGACTGGAATGTGACCGCTCGCTTCGACAAACCATTCGTGAAAGTCTTTGAGGAAGAACGTGAACTTACGGTCATGTTGCTGGTGGACGTGTCCAACAGTTTGGACTTCGGTACCATTCAGCAGCTGAAGAAAGAAATGGTGACGGAGATTGCGGCTACAATCGCCTTTTCCGCCATTCAGAACAATGATAAAATCGGTGTGATTTTCTTTTCCGACCGTATCGAGAAATTTATCCCTCCCAAGAAGGGCCGCAAGCATATTCTGTATATTATTCGTGAGCTGCTTGATTTCAAGCCGGAAAGTCAGCGCACCAATTTGCAGTGTGCCATTGAGTACCTGACGAATGTGCTGAAGAAACGCTGTACGGCCTTTATGCTGAGCGACTTTATTGACGAGCGTGATTTCCAGAATGCGTTGACGATTGCCAACCGGAAACATGATGTGGTGGCTGTGCAGGTGTACGACCGTCGTATGGAAGAACTTCCGGACGTGGGACTGATGCACGTGCGTGATGCGGAAACCGGTCATGAGCAGTGGATTGATACTTCATCAAAGGCATTGCGCAATGCACATCATGCCTGGTGGAAGGAAAAGCAGCAGAAGCTGAATGACACATTTACTCACAGCAATGTGGATTCTGTATCTGTACGTACAGATCAGGATTATGTGAAGGCATTGCTGAATTTATTTGCAAAACGAAACTGACAGTTGACATGAGACATCTCTTATTATACTACTCAAAAATGATAAAGGCATGTTGCTGTGCTGTGTTGATTTTATGCTGTGCAACGGGCTTGAAAGCCCAGCAGGTGACGGTGGAAGCTACTATCGACTCCTTGCAGCTGCTTATTGGTGAGCAGGCGAAAATCAAATTGCAGGTCAGCATGGATGCCAACCAGAAATTGCGCCTGCCGTTGCTGCGTGATACGCTGGTCAGGGGAGTGGAGATTCTGGATGTGGCCAAGCCCGACACGCAGCTGCTGAACGACAACAAGCGCTGGCTGGTGTCACAGGAATATACAGTGACTTCTTTTGATTCGGCTCTGTATTATCTTCCGCCGTTTGAAGTGCTGGTCAATGATAAGGCTTACCGTTCAAAAGCCCTGGCATTGAAAGTGTACTCCATTCCGGTGGATACCTTGCATCCCGACCAGTTCTTTGGTCCGAAATCCATTCAGGAAGTACCTATTACCTGGGAAGACTTGGCACCGATGGTATATTCTATCCTGTTGCTGATTGCTTTGGGAGTGGTGACTGCCTTCTTTATCATTCGCTATCGTGACAATAAGCCTATCATCAAGATTATCAAGGTAGAACCTAAACTTCCGCCTCATTTGGCTGCCATGAAGAAGATTGAAACCATCAAGGCAGACAAGGTGGCCAAGCGTGAAGATCCGAAAGCTTATTATACGGAGCTGACCGATGTCATCCGTATATATATAAAGGAGCGTTTCGGATTCAATGCCATGGAAATGACGTCTGCGGAAATTATCGAGCGTCTGTTGGAGGAGAAGGACAAGGAATCTATCCACGACCTGAAGGTGATGTTTGAAACAGCCGACCTGGTGAAGTTTGCGAAATATGCGCCGCTGATGAATGAAAACGACATGAACCTGGTGAATGCGGTAGATTTCATCAACCAGACTAAGATAGAGGAAGATCCGAACGCCAAGAAGGAGCCGACGGAAATCAAAGTGGAGGAGAAGCGTTCCAAACAGGGACGAATTGCCTTGCTGTGCAGCATTGCCATTACGGGTGTGGCCGCACTGATTGCTTTGTATTTGTCTGTGCGCCATATCATCGACCTCTTTTTCTAATTTAATAATGAATTGAGAGTATGATTTTTGCGAATATAGAATATCTGTTTCTGCTTTTGCTGCTGATTCCGTATATCGTGTGGTACGTGATGCGCCGCAAAAAGGCGGAACCGACCATGCAGGTATCTACCACATGGATGTACATGAAGGCTCCGCGCAGTTGGAAGATTTATTTGCTGCATGCGCCGTTTGTGCTTCGTATTCTGACGTTTGTGATGATTGTGCTGGTACTGGCACGCCCGCAAACTACCGATAACTGGCAGAACACGGAGATTGAAGGTATTGACATCATGCTGGCGGTCGACGTGTCGACCAGTATGCTGGCCGAGGATTTGAAGCCGAACCGTATTGAAGCAGCCAAGCAGGTAGCGGCAGAGTTTATCAACGGGCGTCCGAACGATAATATCGGTCTGACTATCTTTGCGGGAGAAGCATTTACGCAGTGTCCGCTGACAGTAGACCACGGAGTACTGTTGAATCTGTTCCAGAGTGTGAGCTGTGACATGGTACAGCGCGGAATGATTGAAGACGGTACGGCACTGGGTATGGGACTGGCCAACGCAGTGAGTCGTCTGAAAGACAGCAAGGCCCAGTCAAAGGTAGTTATCCTGCTGACGGATGGTGTGAACAACCGGGGAGACATTTCTCCGCTTACTGCGGCCGAAATAGCCAAGCAGTTTGGTATCCGTGTGTATACCATCGGTGTGGGAACTAACGGTACGGCACCTTATCCGATGCAGACGTACGCCGGTGTGCAGTATGTACAGATGCCGGTGGAAATCGACGAACAGACTATGAGCCAGATTGCCGGAACAACTAATGGAAACTATTTCCGTGCTACCAGCAATACGAAGCTGAAGGAAGTGTACCGTGAAATTGACAAACTGGAAAAAACGAAACTGAACGTGAAGGAATTCAGCAAACGTGAAGAAGCCTATGCGGTGTTTGCACTGATTGCATTCCTGAGCATCTTGCTTGAAATTCTTTTGCGGAATACAGTTTTGAAGAAAATACCTTAAAATAAGAAGTCATGTTTCGATTTGGAGAACCTCAATATTTGTATTTACTGATCGTGTTGCCCTTGCTGGCTGTGTTCTATTTTTATTCGAACTATCGCCGTCGCAAGAAGTTGCGCGAATATGGTAGTCCGGAGTTGCTGGCACATCTCATGCCGGATGTGTCGAAATATCGTCCGGACGTAAAATTCTGGCTGACGCTTTCTGCGCTGGCCATGGTTATTTTCATGCTGGCTCGTCCGCAGTTCGGTTCAAAGATGGAAACGGTGAAGCGTCAGGGTGTGGAAACGGTGGTGGCACTGGATATTTCAAACTCCATGCTGGCACAGGATGTTGCTCCCAGCCGTCTGGAAAAATCGAAGAAGCTGATTTCCCGTCTGGTGGAGACCTTCAACAACGATAAAGTGGCCATGATTGTGTTTGCAGGTGAAGCTTTCACACAGCTCCCGATTACGAGCGACTATGTATCGGCCAAGATGTTTCTGGAGACGATTTCTCCTTCCTTGATTACCACACAGGGTACGGACATCCGCGGAGCCATCGACCTGGCTATGAAGAGTTTCACTCCGAATGAAGGAGTAGGACGTGCCATCGTGCTGATTACCGATGGTGAGAACCACGAAGGAGGAGCCATCGAGGCTGCTCAGGAAGCTGCCAAGAAGGGTATGCGTGTATTTGTTTTGGGAGTAGGTTCACCCGATGGTTCACCTATTCCGGTGGAAGGTACCAATGAATTCCGTCGCGACAAGGACGGTAATGTGGTCGTGACTTGCCTGAACGAACAGATGTGTCAGGAGATTGCTAAAGCCGGAAATGGTATTTACGTGCGTGTAGACAATACCAACAATGCCGAAAAGGCGCTGAATGCGGAAATAAACAAACTGGCGAAGGCGGATGTAGAGACACAGGTCTTTACGGAGTTCGACGAGCAGTTCCAGGTGTTGGCCTGGCTGGCCATTCTTTTACTGGCTGCCGACCTGATGATTCTGAACCGCAAGAATCCGCTTTTCAAGAATGTGAAACTCTTTAAATGAAACTGGAGATGAAAGTGAAAGGATATATTCTGTGTATGTGTCTGGCCCTGACTGCCGTGGCCGGATACGGACAGAAAACAGACCGTGATTATCTGCGAAGCGGCAACAAGCTTTACAAGGACAGCTTGTTTGTCAAGGCGGAAGTAGACTACCGGAAGGCGCTGGAGCTGAATCCCAAGTCGGCCGATGCCATGTACAATCTGGGAAATGCGCTGATGATGCAGGAAAAGGCCAAAGAGGCTATGGAGCAGTTTGATGCAGCTTCCCGTCTGGAGAAGGACAAGAAGAAGCTGGCACAGATTTACCATAATATGGGAGTCATTCTGCAGTCGTCCAAACAGTTGCCGCAATGTATCGAAGCCTATAAGCAGTCCTTGCGCAACAATCCGAAGGATAATGAAACCCGCTACAACCTGGCACTGGCGCAGAAGCAGTTGAAAGATCAGCAGCAGAATCAGCAGAATCAGGACCAGCAGCAAAACAAGCAGGACCAGAAGCAGGATGACAAGCAGCAGAACAAGGACCAGCAAGACCAGAACAAGAAAGAACAGCAGCAGAATCCGCAGCAACAGCAGCAAAACCAGAACCAGATGTCGAAGGAAAATGCCCAGCAGTTGCTCAACGCCGTGATGCAGGACGAAAAGAACGTGCAGGATAAGGTGAAGAAGCAGATTCAGGTGCAGGGACGCAAGCTGGAAAAAGACTGGTAAGGCTGGAAGCAATGAAGAACAAATGAATAATCATAAATAACAGAATAATGCGAAAGATAATATTCTTACTTTTTACGATACTTGCGGCGTGGCAGGTGAAAGCTGCCGACAAGGTACGCTTTGTGGCAGAAGCTGCCGACGTGGTGGTAAGCGGTGACCAGGTACGACTAGTATTCACGGTCAATTCGCAAGACATCAAGGATTTCCGTGCTCCTTCCATCAAGGGCTTTGACGTGCTGATGGGACCGAGCCGCTCTCAGCAGAGCAGTATTCAGATTATCAACGGAAAGCGTACATCGAATAGCTCTACGGCGTTCACTTATATCCTTTTGGCAGGAAGTCCCGGTACGTATACCATTCCGGCAGCCAGTGTAGAGGTAAATGGAGAGAAAGTCTTTTCCAATGCCATTTCCATCAAGGTGCTTCCGCAGGACCAGAACTCGGGAAATAGTGGCAACAACGGGGGAGGCAGTGCTTCTTCTTCACGTAGCCAGGCAGCAGGCAGCCGTATCTCAGCCAACGATTTGTTTATCACGGCTACAGCCAGCAAAACCACCGTACACGAGCAGGAAGCCATTCTGCTGACTTATAAGGTATATACCGTGGTGAATCTGCGTCAGTTGTATGGCAAGATGCCCGATTTGAAGGGTTTCCATACGCAGGAGGTAGAATTGCCGCAGCAGAAGACTTTTACGCTGGAACATTATAAAGGACGGAATTACAATACGACTGTATGGAGCCAGTATGTGTTGTTCCCGCAGCAGACGGGTAAACTGGAAATCCCTTCTATTACATTTGATGGGGTGGTTGCCCAGCAGACCGTTTCGGACGACCCGTTTGATGCTTTCTTCAATGGCGGAGGACACGTGGAAGTGAAGAAGAAAATTACGACTCCGAAAGTAGTGATTAACGTGCAGCCGCTTCCTGCCAAACCGGCCGGATTCTCTGGAGCAGTGGGTGAGTTCAAACTGGCATCGTCTATCAATGCGACTGACGTAAAGACCAACGATGCTGTGACCATCAAACTGACACTGAGCGGTACAGGAAACATGAAGCTTATCGGTACGCCGGAAGTAAAATTCCCGCAGGATTTCGAAATCTATGACCCGAAAGTGACCGATGATTATAAGCTGACCAACAGTGGACTGACGGGTACGAAGACATTCGAATACCTGGCAATTCCGCGTCATGCCGGCAACTTTACAATTCCGGCAGTAGAATTTACCTACTTCGACCTGAAGAGCAACAGCTACAAGACTCTGAAAACAGAGGCTTATAACCTGAAGGTGGCCAAAGGACAGGGAAATGCCGATCAGGTAATTTCAGACTTCACTAACAAGGAGAGCGTGAAGATGCTGGGTAGGGATATCCGCTTTATCAAGTTGGGCGATTCTTCACTTCGTCCGAAGGGAGACTTCTTCTTCGGTACCGTGGGATATTACCTGTGCTACCTGATTCCGTTGCTGCTGTTCGTTGTCTTTGCAGTGATTTATCGCCAGAAAGCCCTCGAAAATGCCAACGTGGCGAAGGTGAAGACCAAGAAAGCCAACAAGGTGGCTACACGCCGTATGAAACTGGCTGGTAAGTTGCTGGCAGAAAATAAGAAGAATGAGTTCTATGACGAAGTGCTGAAGGCTTTGTGGGGATACATCAGCGACAAGCTCAGTATTCCGGTATCTCAGCTGTCGAAAGACAATATTGAGGCCGAACTGACCAACTACGGCGTGCAGGAAGCCTTGATTGCCGAGTTCATTGGTGTGCTCAACGAATGTGAATATGCACGTTATGCTCCGGGCAACGAAAACGAGGCGATGGACAAGGTATATTCCGCTTCTGTGGAAGTCATCAGTAAAATGGAAAATAGTATCAAACATTAAAACGGATAGGAGAGCAGACTAAATATGAAGAAATTGTCTTTATTATTGATAGGCCTGATTGGGTATATTCAGTTTGCCGTGGCAGCTCCCACAAAGGCGGAAGCTGACGAAGCATACCAGAAGGAAAAGTTCAGCGAGGCAGCGTCCTTGTATGAAGAAATCCTGCAGACGCAGGGAGAATCGGCCGACATCTATTATAATCTTGGAAACGCGTACTTCAAGCTGAAGAATACGGCCAAGGCAGTGCTCAACTACGAACGGGCACTTCTCTTGAACCCGGGAGACGCGGATATCCGTTTTAATCTGGACATGGCACGCAGCAAGACGGTGGATAAGATTACGCCTACTGCCGAAGTGTTCATCGTGACGTGGTATAAATCGCTGGTCAACATGATGAGCGAACAGAGCTGGGGCTATGTGGGAATTTTCTCGTTCATTCTTTTGCTGATAGGAGTATCTTTTTATATCTTCGGCAACCGCCTTTGGATAAAGAAAGCCGGATTTATCGGAGCGGTGGTATTCCTGATTGTGACGGTGTGCAGCAATATTTTTGCCAGTGAGCAGAAAGCGGAGCTGGTAGACCGTACGGGAGCCATTGTGATGGAGCCGACAATCAATGTCAAGAGTACGCCGAACGAAAGCGGAACCGACTTGTTCGTGCTGCATGAAGGTACGAAAGTCTTCATCGAGGACAATTCGATGAAAGGCTGGAAGGAAATCCGCCTAGAAGACGGCAACAAAGGCTGGGTGAAGACGGAAGCAATTGAAATCATTTAATTCAAATAAGCATAAATGGCAGACATACAGCAACTCATAGAGGCCGACAAGGCTTTGCTACTTTCTCTTAACGGAAGCGACTCCTTGTTCTGGGATGGATTCATGTGGACAGTGACAGACACCAAGACATGGATTCCGGCCGTACTGGTGTTGCTGTATGTCGTGTTTAAGAATAACCGTGTGCCGCAAGGAATAGTCATCACGCTGATGTTCGCTTTGTGCGTTACGCTGGCCGACCAGTTTGCGTCGGGACTCTGCAAGCCTTATTTTGCCCGTTTTCGTCCCACTCAAGACCCAGGACTGATGTATCTGGTGCAGACGGTGAACGACTATCGGGGAGGCTTGTATGGATTTATCTCCAGCCATGCCGCCAATACCTTTGCCGTAGCGATGTTTGCTTCGTTGCTGGTGCGCTATCTGCCTTTCACCTGCATGATGTTTCTGTGGGCAATGATTCCTTCGTACTCACGCATGTATTTAGGTGTGCATTATCCTGGTGACATTCTGTGTGGGGCAGTGGCCGGATCGGTTGTCGGTGTGCTTGTGTACCTGCTGTACGCACGTCTGCGCAAGAAATTCTTCGATTGTCCGCAGTATATTTCCACCCAGTACACCAAGGGCGGATATACCAAAGATGATATTTCCATTCTGCATGCTACACTGCTGCTGACTTATCTCTATGCGATAATCGGAGGAATGATAGTGGCAAAAGGTCTGCATTTCTGACCGGGAAGTAAGATATTTTCGAAAAAAACGGTTGGAAAGTTTGTGCTATCACAATCTTTTGCTATATTTAAATCGATATTAAAAACAACATTTTGCCTAACACTTAATTATGACTACTATGAACAGAACAATAACCTTTAACGAACTTCGTAAAATCAAAGATTCTTTGCCCACGGGAAGCATGCATCGCATTGCGGATGAGTTGAACCTCAGCGTGGAAACGGTGCGTAATTTCTTTGGCGGACATAACTTCAAGGACGGAAAAAGCGTAGGTATCCATCTCGAACCGGGTCCTGACGGCGGACTGGTGATGCTTGACGATACTACGGTACTCGATAAGGCAATAGCCATTCTGAAGGAAGAACAACGCGCTTGATATAAGATAAGGGCTGTAACAAGAGAGTGGGAGAGTATCCGTTCCTGTTACGGCCCTTATTGTTTATCCGATAATATGATATTAACCTAAAAATGCAGAAGCCATGGAAGAAAAACTTGTAACACTGGCCATTCTTACTTATTCTAAAGCCCAGATTCTAAAGAATGTGCTTGAAAATGAAGGAATTGAGGCTTGCATCCATAATGTCAACCTGATTCAGCCTGTCATTTCTTCGGGCGTGAGAATACGCATCCGCGAAAGTGATCTGCCCAGGGCATTGAAAATCATTGAAAGTTCTGCGTGGTTGGCCGAAGACGTGGTCAATGAGGAAAAAACGGAAGAAAAGCATGGCAAGCAGGTGCTGATACCGGTCGACTTTTCTGATTATTCGATGGCTGCCTGTGAATTCGGTTTCAATTTTGCAGCCAAGATACAGGCAGAAGTCGTGCTGATGCACGTGTATTTCAGTCCGGTATACATGCCGAGTTTGCAGTATGCGACAGAAAACTACGGGTTGCCGATGGAGCATGAATTGGGCATCAAGAGCATGCTCGATAGTATTCATGAACAGCTTAACAATTTGATAAACAGTATTAAAGAACGTATTCAGAAAGGAGAACTTCCTGATGTGAAGTACACCTGCACTCTGAAAGAAGGTGTACCGGAAGAAGAAATCCTGCATTATGCACGCGAGGAAAAGCCGCTCATAATCATCATGGGAACGCGCGGAAAAGGCGAGAAGGAAATGGATCTTATCGGTAGTGTAACGGCCGAAATCATCGACCGTAGCCCGGTATTTGTCCATGCCATCCCGAAAAATGCGCAGAAGAAAAACTTCGATGAAATCCATAAGGTCGCATTCTTTACCAGTTTTGACCAGCGTGACTTGATTGCATTTGACTCACTGGTAACGACTTTCAAGGATTATCATTTTGAAGTATCGTTCATCCATCTGAGCGACAATGCGCAGAAGCGTACGTGGAATGAAATCAAGCTGGTGGGCATCCAGGAATATTTCAAGAAGCAATATCCGCAGCTGACAATTGATTACGACATGTTGGGCGGAGAAAGTCTGCTTAGCAATTTGGACGCATATGTCAAGGAAAAAGGCATTGACGTGCTGTGTCTGTCAAATTACAAGCGGAACGTCTTTGCACGCTTGTTTAATCCCAGCATTGCCCGTCGGATGATTTTCCATTCCAACACGCCGATTTTGGTGATTAAATAAAGTCTTGTCATAGAAAAACGAATTCTCAGGGCCGTTTCCATCCGTGGATTCGGTCCTTGGTTTTTATTATTCGCAGAATTGATAATCTCAAGCCCCAAAAGCGAATAAAAATGGTATTGAAATCATCTGCTTATTGATGTATAGAATCGTGCGAATAAGGTGTAGTGTACTAAATAAGTTGACACAATTTATTTAGTAACATGCGTAAAAATCG
>OGEX01000264.1_pt1 | contig 14579 bp, 13 predicted proteins | sample 1570791 | NCBI WGS metagenome assembly OGEX01 (sample SAMEA2582023, study PRJEB24529) | metagenome | biome: Human gut stool | place: China | collected 2011
GTCAACTTTGTCAGGAATTAATCTTCAAACTGACAACTATTTTCAGTACACTTCAGTAATTTTTGACACGCTCCCAAAACGCAAGTACGTTTGAAAGAAAACACAAAGACGTTTTATCCTAAACGCAAGTACGTTTTGATTCAAATGCAAAGGCATTTTAGTACAAACGTACTTGCGTTTTTTCGTAAGCGAAAAACGTTTAGAATATACCAAAACGAAGGGTGCCGGAAAGAGATTTCTCATCTTCCTCCAGCACCCTTTATTTATTTCATCAACTTATCTAATTCAATTACAACAGACGATTTGTTGCTGTATCCGGGAATACCACGGTCGGCTTGAAAGTCTTGGCCTCCTCAAAGTCCATCAAGGCATACGACATGATAATCACCACATCGCCCACCTGCACCTTGCGGGCTGCCGCTCCGTTCAGACAAATACAACCTGAGCCACGTTCACCCTTAATGATATAGGTTTCAAAACGTTCACCGTTGTTATTGTCCACAATCTGTACCTTCTCACCGGCAATCATGTTGGCCGCATCCATCAAATCTTCATCAATCGTAATGCTGCCCATGTAGTTCAGGTTCGCTTCTGTCACCGTTACGCAATGAAGCTTCGACTTCAACACTTCAATCATCATCATCCGTTATCCTTTATATTTAATGTTATCAATCAGACGTACTTCACCGCAATATACCGTAATACAACCTACAATGTAATTGCTTTCGTCCCATGCTTTCACGGGCTGAAGCGTATTGCCATCCACAATCTCGAAATATTCCAGTTCCAGTCCCGGTGCACGACGGATACAGTCTTCTACAAACTGCTTGGTTTCAAGCAAAACACGTGACTTGCTGAAATCTACACTGGCAAACAATGCCTTCGAAATCTGCAAGGCTTCCTTCCGCTGCTCTGCCGTAAGACGCGCATTACGACTGCTCAATGCCAGACCGTCTTCTTCACGTACAATCGGACATCCTACAATCTGGATGTTAAAAGGATACTTGCGTACCATTTCACGGATAATGGCCAGCTGCTGGAAATCCTTTTCACCAAAATAAGCACGGTCAGGTTCCACCATCAAAAATAATTTGCTGACAATCTGACAAACTCCGTTGAAATGTCCCGGACGGTATTTTCCTTCCATTACTGTATCCAGCGGCGCATAGCTGAACTGACGGGTATCCGGTTCAGGATAAATTTCTTCTACAGAAGGAGCAAAAACTAACGTAGCTCCACATTTCTCCAATAAGGCACAATCCGCCTCCAGTGTGCGCGGATATTTTAAAAGGTCATTCTGGTCGTTAAACTGTGTAGGGTTCACAAAATCACTGACTACCACTACATCATTCTCAGCTACGGCACGATTCACCAACGAAGCGTGTCCCGCATGCAAAGCTCCCATCGTCGGAACCAGACCGATAGTCTTTCCTTCTTTGCGGAAAGCATCGAGTTCGGCGCGAAGCTCACTGATTGTTTGAATTAACTTCATCTTTTATTCCTGTTTTTAATCATAAATTCAGAAAACGGCTGCAAAGTAACTATTTATTTAGCATATAAAGAAACGGAAATGGAAAATTCTTTTGGCTTTTAGCGAATTTATCCTATTTGGAGGGTAGAACAAATACCATTATAGTGCATTGTTTATCAACACATTAACATACTATAAGGATTTATAAACGGCTGTCGGTTCGCTTCATTGGTGTATTTTTTGTATCTTTGCCAGTCGTTAAGAGCAACTATAATACAATGAGCGCGAAAAAAGTTTTATTCATTACACAAGAAATTACTCCCTACGTACCCGAAAGTAACCTGGCATTAATCGGCCAGAATTTACCGCAAGCCATACAAGACAAAGGCCGCGAAATCAGAACATTCATGCCCAAATGGGGCATCGTGAACGAACGCAGAAACCAATTGCATGAGGTTATCCGCCTGTCTGGAATGAATCTGATTATCGATGACACGGATCATCCGCTGATTATCAAGGTGGCATCCATTCAGGCTGCACGCAGACAAGTGTACTTCATTGATAATGATGATTATTTCCAGCATCGCCAGATGACATGCGATGAAAACGGGAAGGAATACGAAGACAATGGCGAACGTGCCATCTTCTATGCCCGTGGTGTACTGGAAACTGTCAAGAAACTGCGCTGGTGTCCGGATGTGATTCACTGTCATGGCTGGATGAGTGCGATGGTTCCTCTTTATATTAAGAAGGTTTATTACGATGAACCTTCTTTCCGCGACTCAAAAGTGATATTCTCTCTCTATCAGGAAGGATTTAATTCAAATCTGGCTCCTAACTTCGCTGAACAAGTGCTGTTCAAGGAAGTGACCCCGGAAGATGTCAGTATGATGAAGTCGCCGGCAAACTACGAAGAACTCTGCAAGCTGGCAGTAGCCTACTCTGACGGAGTAATCCAAAATGACGAAACTGTAAACCAGAATGTACTCGACTACGCACGAAGCCTGAACATTCCGGTGCTTGAATACGCTTCGGGCGATGCCTATGCGGATGCGTGCGACGCATTCTATGACAAGGTGTTCGTTTCCGAATAAATATGAACACACATAAAAAAGGACGAAAATGAAACTTAAGTTCTTGGCAGCAATCGGACTTGCAGCCACACTCTACAGTTGTGATGATACCACTACAGGTGTCGGTGAATTCGTGGCAGATGCAGATGAAATTACTGCATCGGCTCAAACTTTTGAGGCCACTACCAAAACCCTGAAATATACAGACTTGAACCAGAACGGAGTATTCTCCCGTACAAGCAGCGCATACTTGGGTAAATTCACCGATCCGGATTTTGGTACGTATACCACCGATTTCATCACACAAATCAATTGCACGGAAGGTTTCGAATTTCCGGAAAACATTGAAAAAATAGAAGCTACTACATTGGAATTGTCTTATGCCAGCTTCTTTGGCGATTCTTTGGCACCGATGAAGGTAAGAGTCGATGTATTGAAAGAAGCAATTGATGATACAGGAGAAAATTTAGGTTTGTATTATACGTCTTACAACCCCGAAGATTTTTATAATGCCAATGGAGCACCTTTAGCTGAACAAGAATATGCCGTACGTGATAATTCATGGACAGACGCTGAAATTGACTCCATCAAAAGTGCTAACGGATATTATCCACCTTTGATTATCGACTTGGATAAAAAGAGTACATGGAATATTGGTGACGAACAAAAAACTGGCACATTCAGTGAATACTTGCAGGCCAAATACAATGAAGACAAGAATAACTTCAAAGACGCCAATTCCTTTATCCATAATGTATTGCATGGTTTTTATGTTCACAACACAGGTGGTGAAGGTTCCATCTTGTACATTGGAGATATTTGGCTACGCATGAAAGTAAGCTACTGGGTAGACAGTTCTGAAGGTAAATTGGACTCTTTAGTTTATACTTCCATTCCTTTTGCGGCAACCAACGAAGTATTTATGTCTACGCGTCTGGACAATTCTGAAGATGCGTTAAACAGACTTGCTGAAGAAAAAGCTCATACCTATCTGAAAACTCCTACCGGACTTTGCACGGAAGTAGAACTACCCTTACAGGAAATGTATGAGGCATTGGGTAATGATACTTTGAACTCCGTTTCTATGTCATTTACTAAGTACAAGAATGTGAGCGAAAACTCAGAGAATAATCCTTACAAAATGGGAACGCCACAGTATCTGCTGCTCATTCGTAAGAATGAAGTAAACGATTTCTTTGAGCAAAGAAAGAATTACGACAGCAAAACAACCTTCTTAGGCTCTTACAGCAGCACAACTAATTCCTATTCATTTTCACAGGTGAACCGCTTGATCAGCCAGATTTTCAGCGATATGAGAACAAAAGAAGAGCCTGCTCAAGGATGGGATGAGTATAATACTATGGTATTGATTCCGGTGAAAACTGAAACAGACTCACAAGGAAACACCATCGGTTTGTCGCACGACCTGGAAGTAAACTCAGCCAAACTCATAGGTGGCGAAGAAGGAGAAAAAATCAAGATGGAAGTTATCTATACCAAACCGAAATTCAATAAATAAAGAAATAAGAATATAAAAAAATCCGGAAGTAAAAATCCGGATTTTTTTATGCCTCTATCTCAAGCTTTATTTCTTAGCTGTAGTAGTCTTCTTGGCAGCAGTTGTTTTCTTGGCAGGAGCTTTTTCTTTCTCGGATTGTTCCTTAACCAAGGCCTGTAAATGCTTTACCTGATCATTCAATTGTACCAGTTCCTCTTCCTGATTACGTATGGTTGTCAACAAAGAATTCAGTTCTTCATCTTCCATATCTACCGGATACAATGAATTTACGCGAGAAATAAAGTCCCCAAGAATATTCATATAGTTAGTGAAAGCATCATACGGTGAATCATAAATACCACGATCCAACGATACGCCCATTTGCTTGGTAGTCATGAAACGGAAGTTATTACTTGCCTGCAGGTAATCCCAATCCTGTTTGATTCGGCGGTCAGAGCACAAATGTACACGTTCTGCCACGCTATACAACTTATCAAATGCTTCACGCTGCATTACATTTCCTAACCACGGGCTAATATCACGTTCTTCGTCTACCCAAGACATCGGATAAGGTACATCAATCATATCGACTGATTTCAGTTTCGTTACGATTTCCGACGGAGTAGAGAAAGTAATGCCTTTCTGCTTAGCACATTCCGGCAATGCTTTCAAGAATTCCAGAATATTGGAAGACAGCGGCTGGAAGATACCCAAAGCAGACAATTCCATAAAGATATTGATAACCTGTTCGTTTTCCGGCAGAGAAGCAATCCAGCCGATATATTTATCTGCAAACAACGGATATTCGCTCCATTCTGTATTAGAGAAACGTAAGCTTATATCGTCAGACAACTTAAAGTCACGCAGCAACAACTTCAGATTCGGATTTTCAGCACAATGGTACAAATAGTGAGGACTCTTCCATCCTAACACATGCTTAGCACCTTCTGCCAACATACCCTTGAATCCCATTCCTGCTACGATACCACCAATCTCATTGTCATAAATCAAGCTGGAGTTACGGAACACCTTAGGATCTTGTCCGAAATAGTCTTTAATCTTCACACGCATGCGTTCTACCTCTTCGCAGAAGCAAGTCTCATTTTTCAATGAAGACAATCCATGTGAATAAGGCTCGCAAAGGAATTCGCAGCAGCCTGTGGCATTCAACTCATGCAACAATTCTATTACGGCCGGAGCGTGGATTTCCAACTGTTCCAAAGCCACACCTGAAATAGACAAGGCAACTTTAAATGCGCCATTATTTGCTTTTGCCATATCAATCAGGGTTCGCAAGGCCGGTATATAGGAACGTTCGGCCACTTCATTCATACCCTGCTCATTGGCATAATCATCGTAGTAATAATGTTCTGAACCGATTTCAAAGAAACGATAGCGTTTCAAATGAATAATCTGGTGTATTTCAAAGTAAAGACAAATTGTTTTCATATTGTTTTGCAGTTTTATTTACCATTATTTTTTAAGACTTGCTCATAAAGTGCGCGAATCTTCACGCCGACTTTCTCCCATACAATACCATCCACTTCTTTCTTTCCTTCATCGCGGAGATATTCATAAAGAGAATCGTTGGTACAGATAGAATGAATGGCATCTGCCATTGCATGTATATCCCAATAATCCGTCTTAATACATTTCGATAGAATTTCGGCACAACCGGATTGTTTAGAGATAATCGTCGGTACGCAGCATTGCATAGCTTCCAATGGTGAAATACCAAATGGCTCAGACACTGACGGCATGATATACACATCACTCATCTTCAACACTTCATACACCTGCTTGCCTTTCATAAATCCCGGGAAATGGAAACGGTCGGCAATACCTCTTTCCGCAGCCAGACGAATCATGGCATTCATCATATCACCGCTACCAGCCATCACAAAACGAATGTTACGGGTACGATTCAGCACCATCGCAGCGGCTTCCACAAAGTATTCCGGACCTTTCTGCATGGTGATACGTCCCAGGAAAGTAACAATCTTTTCTTTCGGATTCTTCTTGACCTGAATATCCTGTATTTCTTTTGGAAGCGGAGATACCGCATTGTGCATGGTGAATACTTTGCGAGGATCCTGATAATACTTGTGAATAACCGTCTGACGTGTCAACTCACTTACACACATGATGCAATCAGCATGGTCCATACCGTTCTTTTCAATGGAGTAAACAGTAGGATTCACATTACCACGGCTTCGGTCAAAGTCTGTAGCGTGTACATGGATAACCAGCGGTTTTCCAGAAACCTGCTTAGCATGAATACCAGCCGGATAAGTCAACCAGTCGTGCGAGTGAATAATATCAAACTGTTGCTGACGAGCCACCACACCGGCTACAATAGAATAGTTATTGATTTCTTCATGCAGATTATCCGGATATCTTCCAGAAAACTCCATGCAACCCAAATCATTGGTATGCATATAATTGAAATCTGCATAAATATGGTCACGCAAGTCATAATAAAGCTGCGGATCCATATAATGTCCCACTCTATCTTTTACATAATCCCATTGTACGTCACGCCATACAATAGGTACACTGTTCATTCCTATGATACGTAAAAAACTTTGGTCCTCATCTCCCCAGGGCTTCGGAATACAGAAAGTAATTTCCATATCCTCCTGCTGAGCAAGTCCATGAGTCAATCCATAACTGGCTGTACCTAATCCTCCTAAGATATGAGGAGGAAATTCCCAACCAAACATCAAAACTTTCATATACCCCCCTCCTCTCTATTGATTGTTATATTTCTCCAACAAATTCAATGTACGCAAAATTTCGGCCACATTCATTGCAAATGAAACAGCACCTCTACCCTGGAATGGCGGATTTCCATCAAATAATTCAGGAATAGAACTGATGCAATGACAGGTCATCTGATCTTCATAACTGATAAGCTGACGTTCTACAAATGAAATTGCACTCCGTTTATAGATACGTAAATAAGCCTCCAGATAGAAACCTTCCAGCCATGGCCATGCGGTACCCTGATGGTAAGCATAATCACGCTGAAGCTGAGGACCTACATAGTTAGGATTATAACCACCACTCTTCGGACTCAGCGAACGGATGCCTTTAGGTGTCAGCAATTCTTTTGTTACGATGTCTACAACACCTTTCTTCTGTTTGGAATCCAATGGAGAATAATCAAAGGCTGCCGCAAAAATCATGTTCGGACGAACACTCCAGTCCATCATATCGCCATCTACGTAATCAAGCAAATAGCCATATTCATTCAGGAAGGTCTGCACAAATGACTGAGACACTTTATCGGAGAACTGATGCAGATAATCTACAAAACCATTGTCTGAAGACAATAAATCAGCTACAAAGCAAAGTGCATTGTACCACAAAGCATTAAATTCCACCACATATCCTGTGCGAGCAACTACCGGACGACCATTTACAGTAGAGTTCATCCATGTAACAGCTTTGTCTCTTCCGTTTGTATAAACCAATCCGTTCTCATGAACTTTCAAATTAGGATGATGATTACCTGCCAGATAATCCATCACATCCTTCAAGGCTTTACCATATTTTACTCGCGCTTCATCCCATGACACCATCTTGGCATATTGCTGTATAGTCCATACCAGCCATAACAACACATCAGGATGTTCTATCTCTGTCACCTTCAAATGAGAGTCCTTACCTTCCATGAATGCATAAACAGCCTTTAAGGCCGTTTCCATAATCATTTCAAACTTACCAATTTCACCAATGGAAAGAGTAAGTCCAGGAAGTGAAATAAATATGTCACGGGCACGACACTTAAACCAAGGATACCCGGCTAAAATGTACGATTCACCGTCCTGCTTGTTAAGGAACTGATGAGCTGAATTAATAAGACAGTTTTTGAAGTTATCACGAGGAGTTCGCTGTTCCATTTCTGCTGCGAACAAGGCATTAAGAGAAGTAGTTTCAATTGGTGTCACGCCACCTGAGAAAGTAACAGATTCCCCTTTCTTAATACTAATCTCAAAGTAACCAGGCACATACAAATCTTCATTAAAATCATATCCGCGTTCACGTTCTTTCGGATATTCAATGCCTCTATACCAATCGGGCTGGAAACAGAATTGATTTTCCTTACTCAACTGCATGTAGAGTTCCGGATATCCAGGATACATACATGTCTTTATTCCGTTCTCTACCACATCATAATGGCGACTGGCCTGTGCATTTTCGTGCGTATATTGTCTTACACTACGGAAAGCCAAATAAGGACGCAAACGAAGAATTGTTTCAGAATGTGCATCAACTAACGTATACCTTATCAGAATACGGTTTTCATGATGTACAAATAACTTCTCTTTCTTTAAAATAACACCGCCTACACGATAAATAGTCGTCGGAACTTTCTCACACTCGAATTCGCGAATGTATTTATGTCCCCTAGGACTGAAATTGTCGCCTCCATATTTATGCAAGCCAAGATTAAACTCAGCCCCATGTTGGATAACAGTTTCATCCAATGAAGAAAGTAATACATGGTTTTCATCGTCCAACTCCGGTACAGGTATCACAAGCAACCCATGATACTTACGCGTATTACAGTCTACAATTGTCGAACAATGATAAGCCCCCGAGCGATTCGTACGAAGAATTTCTCTAGTTAGAGTTTCTTCCAGATTTGTCATTATCGTCTTGTCAAATCGTAAATAACTCATAGTTGTATATTAAGGTTATAAATTAATACTCGTCATAAAAAATGTTACTTTTATTTCCCCTCAAATTTAATGATTAAAAATAAACAACAAAACCAAAATCTTTTTTTTTTACCTTAAAAGCCCGTTTTTTATACTTCTAAAGGCATATATCCCCGTTTTATTACAAAAAATCTTACATTCATAAGATTTGAAAAGTAATTATATAAAAAACGTCTGATACAGTTCAAGTATACATCTTAAAACTGTATCAGACGAGAATTTTGTTATAATATGTCAATTAGTCAATCATATCAAATCCGCAATAAGGAACCAAAGCCTTAGGAATACGAATTCCTTCTGGAGTTTGATTATTTTCCAGCAATGCGGCCACAATACGAGGCAAAGCCAAAGCTGAACCATTCAATGTATGACAAAGTTCTGTTTTCTTTTCAGCTGTACGATAACGGCATTTCAAACGGTTTGCCTGATAAGTATCGAAATTTGAAACAGAACTTACTTCCAACCAGCGTTTCTGTGCTTCAGAGTATACTTCGAAATCGAAGCAAAGTGCGGCTGTAAAGCTCATATCACCACCACACAAACGAAGAATTCTGTAAGGAAGTTCCAATTTCTTCAACAAGCCTTCTACATGGTCCAACATTTCCTGATGAGACTGTTTAGAATGTTCCGGTTTGTCAATGCGCACCAATTCAACTTTTGAGAATTCATGCAAACGGTTCAAACCACGTACATCCTTTCCATAAGAACCAGCTTCACGACGGAAACACTGAGTGTAAGCACAGTTCTTAATCGGAAGCTGTTTTTCATCCAGAATCACGTCACGGTAAATATTAGTCACAGGCACTTCAGCAGTAGGAATCAGATACAAGTCATCCAAGTTGCAGTGATACATCTGACCTTCCTTATCAGGCAACTGTCCTGTACCATAGCCAGATGCAGCATTCACTACTGTAGGAGGCATGATTTCTTCATAACCTGCAGCACGAGCCTCATCCAGGAAGAAGTTAATCAATGCACGCTGCAAACGAGCACCTTTTCCTTTGTATACCGGGAAACCAGCACCTGTAATCTTAACGCCTAAATCAAAATCAATCAAATCATATTTTTTGGCCAGCTCCCAATGTGGCAATGCATCTTTCGGAAGTTCGGTTTCCATACCTCCCATTTTTTCTACCACATTATCTTCAGCTCCAAAACCTTCCGGAACACTTTCGTAAGGTACATTAGGGATGGTATAAAGCAAGTTCTGCATATCTTCAGCAGCCTTATCCATCGTTGCCTGCAGTTCTTTGCTAATTTCTTTGATTTCCGCTACACGAGCTTTAGCAGCTTCTGCCTCTTCCTTTTTTCCCTCTTTCATCAAAGCACCGATAGTCTTCGATGTAGAATTTACTTCTGAGAGATTTTTATCTAATTGGTTTTGTGCGCTACGTCTCTGATCATTCAGTTCAAGCACTTTTGCAATTGTTTCTCTTGCATTTGCAAAATGCTTTTTCTCCAATCCACGAATCACCTTGTCGGTGTCTTCTGTAATTTGTTTAATAGTAAGCATATCTTTTTACTTTTTAATGTAATCCAAACCGTAATTGCGTTGCAAAGATATAGTTTTTTATTGGAATATATAAACAGATGCCATGCAGAAAATAACTTCTTCTCAGAAAACGGGCAGTGTATAAACCAAACCTAATGAGATGCGCTGGTGGTTATAACTTTCCGCTCCCCACGAACGTGCTTTCTCTGTCAAATGTATATTCTTATATAATAGGTGAAGATAGCACAACAGCTCACTGTTTTTCAAAGGATAATACTCTGCACAAAACTGTACGTTCCATACCCTGCGATAGGTTCCTGATGAAAACTCGTCATTCGATTTAAACACATTGCCCTGTTCATAGACTCCTTTTACATACATATTCCAATGTGAAGCCACACGGTAGTCTAAATTGAATATAGTTGTAAAGTAGTCCACATTCGGCACCGTAGTACCTTCACCATTCACAGCTGTAACCTCACTAATAAGTCCTTTGGAGTCGATGCCCTCACGCGAATACATAAAATCAATGTAGCCTAAAAAGGGTTTCTTGTCCCATACATTTCCACAAGTAAAATAAAATACATTCTTATTTTTTGCCAGCTGTCCATAGAAAAGAGAATAACGAAGCTGCATGGCATGATCTACAAAATAACCGTCCCAGTTAACAGTTGCCAGCAAAGGAATTTTAGTTGGCTCTACCCCTTCCGGAAGTCCATACATAAACTGATCAGCACTATCTCCGTTCCGATTATTTGTCAACTGAAAATTAAACTCATGGTTGTCATTCATCTTGTAGGCCGCATTCAAACCCGCCTGATAGCATGGTATCGTGTTATTGAAATCAGAGTAATGCCGCACTTTAATGGCATTCACCCAGCACTCATACCCACTGAACTGGACAGGTTGCTTTCCGGCAGTCAGTTTCCATTTGTCATTCAACTGCCAACCTACCATAGCCAATTCCACTGAACCAGACAGATTATCCAAGGGAATATTGGGAGTAGTATATTGATTCAAAGACTGACGAAAATGATAGGAGAATTTTTCATGAAATCCCCCTAACACCTCCAAACGGATACGATGCACCTTAAATGCCGCTTCATCCAGTTTGGCATTATTAAAGGAGACATCGGCAGCAGAACAGAACTGAATATTCATATCTGCCCAATCCACCTTCCGCTTACCATCCGTCATTCTCTCTAACAGCGGCACATTGTCTGTAGAAGACACCATAGATTCGCTTTGGGCATATCCCTTTCCTACTGACAATGTAAGACATACAAACAAAGACGCTACAATCTCTTTCCAGACTTTTATCTCAACCAACCGCCCCATCATACATTACAAAGATTGACGAATACGAACCAGTTTAATCAGCAAGTCTTCCAGCAAGTCCAATTTTAGCATATTGGCTCCATCGCTTTTTGCTTTAGAAGGATCTTCATGAGTTTCCATAAACAACCCATCCACACCAACTGCCACACCGGCCTTTCCCACAGTTTCAATAAGCTGCGGCATACCCCCTGTAACTCCTGAAGTCTGATTTGGCTGTTGCAAAGAATGTGTCACATCCAGCACTACCGGATGTCCGAAAGATTGCATCTCCGGAATACCTCTATAATCGACAATCAAATCCTGATAACCAAATGTTGTACCACGTTCCGTCAGCATCACCTGATCGTTACCTGCCTCTACCACTTTATCAGCCGCAAAACGCATGGCAGCAGGAGACAAGAACTGACCTTTTTTAATATTGACAATTTTTCCGGTGCGAGCTGCCGCAACCAGCAAATCGGTCTGACGACAAAGAAATGCCGGTATCTGCAACACATCCACATATTCAGCAGCCATTTCTGCTTCGGAAGCAGTATGAATATCTGTTACTACAGGCACATTAAACGTACTTCTAACCTTAGCCAAGATTTTCAGCGCCTTTTCATCACCTATTCCCGTGAAAGAATCCAAACGAGAACGGTTCGCTTTTCGGTAAGAACCTTTAAAAACGTATGGAATATGCAATTTATCCGTAATTTTAACTACTCGCTCCGCAATACGAAGAGCCATATCCTCTCCTTCTATCACACAAGGACCTGCCAGCAGGAAAAACATATCATCCCGCTTTAAATCAGAAATATTCTTTATCATATTAATTAGGTATTATCAAAGTAATTGCTTCTGGAGCTATTGTAATTTCAATCGGGAAATGACGATCCAACCAAAGCCGACCATCCAGACTGACTTCCGCATTCTGTGCACGCAATACCTTTACGCACCGCGTACGATAAGGCTTGACCGTCTTATGATTCAGCAATCTTCCCTGTTGCAACATCCAAAGTCCGGAAATTAACTGACGAAGCTCTGGACGATAAATAATAGACACATCAAGCCACCCGTTATATGGAACAGCGCTCGGAGTCAGTCCATACCCGTATGCACTACCAATTCCCACAGCCATGATGCGCCCACGAATATGTTCGTCATTTACCTTCAAATGCATCCGATGTAATTTCCGTTCAAAGGCAACCAGAAACAATGAAGCTAGATAAGAAATCAGTGGAATTCCCCAAAAGCGACGAGTTTCATTGGTAATCCGTACAATTCGGGCACCAAGTCCCATATACACAGCATTCAGGAAGTAACGAGTCTGATGTTGTTCTCCGTCAAAATACGAGAACACCCCAATATCAATTTTTCTCAATCGACGATTGATCAACACATTTACCGCTTTCTTATAATCATCGGAGCTTAGTCCCCAGTACTTTGCAAAATCATTACCAATCCCATTCGGAATCACCCCTAAGGCTATCTGGCTTTTATCTTTTACATCAGAATACATAATACCATTCAGGGCATCATTAAGCGCACCATCTCCGCCTACTACCACAATCGTAAGATAACCATTATTAGCCAGTGTCTTTGCCAAACGTTCAACCGAACCAAATCCCTCCGACTGCACATAATCATATTTCACCTTACATTCATCCATGTAAGCACGAATGGTCTGCCAACGTTTCTGAGCCTTCCGGCTTCCGGCCTTGGGGTTATAAATCACCCCCCATCTGTCTGGTTCTACTGCCATTTCCGTTTATTTTATCAGATCAATAATTCGTTCCACATTCTCATTCAGTGGTGCTTCAGCATCTATCCAATGAATCTGAAAGCCCCTCCTTTCCATACCTCTAAACCAAGTCATCTGCCGTTTGGCAAACTGATGAATAGCGATTTCAAGTTGACTGAACATGTCATCGTAAGACAACTTACCCACTGCATATAAAGTCAAATATTTATATTCCAGACCATAATAAATCAAATCATCAGGATTTATCCCCTCTTCCAGCAACGCCTTTACTTCATCAACCATCCCTTCCTGCAAACGTTTCTTCAATCGGTTGGTAATCTTCTGCCGGCGCAAATTCCGATCAATATCCACTCCGATAATCAGACTATGTATTTCGGGGAATGAACGCGCATTGACATCTTGAGTTAAATAATATTCCTCTATTTCAATTGCCCGAATGGCTCGCTTCACCGTATCTACATCTGTTGAATTATGCAATTTCTTATAGCGAGACAAGATATCCGTCAACTCCTCAAGCGATTTAGAAGCCAAACGTTCTCTCAGTTCTTTATTTTCCGGAACAGGAAGTAAACGGTATCCTTTCAAAATGGACTCCAGATACATACCTGTACCTCCACACAAAATCGGTAGAAGTCCTCTGGCCTTTATATCTTCGTATGCAACTAAAAAATCACGTTGATATTCAAATACATTATATTTATAGCCTGGTTCCACAATGTCTATCAAATGATAAGGAACCTTATAGCCGTCAACCACATAGTCTGATAAATCCTTACCTGTTCCCAAATCCATCCTACGATACACCTGACGACTGTCACCACTAATAATTTCTGTTTTCAGACGAGCAGCCAAAGTTGCAGCCAAAGAAGTCTTTCCTGAAGCCGTTGGACCAAGTATCGTAATCAAATCATAATTCATAAGGTCATTTTTGAGAAGTTCAACGGCAAAGATAGTTTTTTTCTGCACAACACACACGAATATGCGTAAAAAAAAGCCGCCAGGAGAAAATCCTGACGGCTCTTGCTATATGGTCTAAACTAATTAGCAGTTTACAGAAGCCATGTGAGCGATCAAATCCAATACTTTGTTAGAGTAACCAATTTCGTTGTCATACCAAGAAACAACCTTAACAAAAGTATCAGTCAAAGCAATACCAGCTTTAGCATCGAAGATAGAAGTGTGAGTGTCACCCAAGAAGTCAGAAGAAACAACTGCATCTTCAGTGTAACCCAGGAT
>OGEX01000290.1_pt1 | contig 13669 bp, 9 predicted proteins | sample 1570791 | NCBI WGS metagenome assembly OGEX01 (sample SAMEA2582023, study PRJEB24529) | metagenome | biome: Human gut stool | place: China | collected 2011
GAACAAGCTGCGGATGAAATATTTCATCCGCAGCTTTCGTTAAAATTTAGTAACAAAAAGTTACGCTGTTAGATAATTTTGTCCAGCTCGTTGAGCGTACTGCGGATTTCGTTGTCCGAAATTTCATAATCCCGAAGTTTTCCGGCGAAATACTGCTCGTATGCGTATAGGTAGATCTGTCCGTGCCCCGAGAGGTTGAAGAGGATCGTTTTGGAAACGCCTTCCTCCTTCGCCCGTTTCGCTTCGCGGATCGCCTGTGCGATGGCGTGAGCCGATTCCGGAGCCGGGATGATACCTTCCGTACGGGCGAAGAGAACGCCTGCGGCCAGAGTTTCCGTCTGCGGCACGGACTGGGCTTCGATGACCTTGTCTTTCAGCAGTTGGCTCACGATCGAACCGGCTCCGTGATAGCGCAGACCTCCGGCGTGAATGTCCGACGGGTGGAAGTTGTGTCCCAGCGTATACATCGGGAGCAGCGGAGTGAAGCCTGCCACGTCGCCGAAGTCGTACTGGAACTCACCGCGCGTCAGCTTGGGACACGATTGGGGTTCGACGGCGATTACGCGGGTATTTTTACCTTTGGTCAGGTTATCGCGCAGGAACGAGAAGCTGATGCCGGCGAAGTTGCTGCCTCCTCCGAAGCAACCGATCACCACGTCCGGGTACTCCCCGAACAGCTCCATCTGTTTCACGGCCTCCTCGCCGATGATCGTCTGGTGCAACAGTACGTGGTTCAAAACAGAACCCAAACAGTAACGGGTATCCTGAGGATTTTGCAGCGCCATTTCTACGGCTTCGGAGATCGCCATGCCCAGACTGCCCGAATCGTTGGGGTTCTTTGCAAGGGCGGCCCGTCCGGCGGCTGTAATTTCGCTCGGCGAGGCATACACGTCTGCGCCCCAGGTGTTCATCATCAGCTTGCGGTAGGGTTTCTGGTTGAAGCTCACCTTGACCATGAAGACTTTCAGGTCGATGCCGAAGTGCTGCGTAGCCATTGACATCGCGGCTCCCCACTGTCCTGCTCCGGTTTCGGTGGTCAGATGGCGGATTCCCTGCTTGTAGTTGTAGTAAGCCTGCGGAATCGCGGTGTTGGTCTTGTGCGAGCCGACGGGCGATACGCTCTCGTTCTTAAAGTAGATCTTGGCCGGGGTGTCGAGAGCCTTTTCCAGGCCGTAGGCACGTACCAGCGGGGTAGAGCGGTAGATCTTGTATAGATCCTGCACCTCTTCCGGAATGTCGATGTAGCGTTCGGTGGACATCTCCTGTTTCATCAGCTCCTCGGCGAAGAGGGCGCTCATCTGTTCGAGCGTCACCGGCTCTTTGGTCGCCGGGTTCAGCGGCGGCAGCGGTCGGTTCTTCATGTCGCTGACGATGTTATACCATTGGGTCGGCATCTGGGATTCGGGTAGGATAATTTTTTTCGTTTTCATAATCGTTTGTTTTTATTATGATTGTAATTTTCAGTGTTGCGTGGAAGTTACGAAAAAAGCGTTGTCTGCTCGGCAAACAACGCTTTTGATATTTTTGACTGTATGGATCGGATTTTCTCGGCTTATTTCATACAAATACCAATGGACTCATTGTTTACCTTAAACAAAGAGTGCCACCACCAGTTCTGCGTCGAAAATCTTGTCATTTCTACTGTTCTTTGGATGCAAATGTACGCGTTTTTTTCACAATGCAACTTTTTTTTGATTTTTTTTCAGCGAGAGATTTCGGATAAAATAAAAACAGACCGGATATTATCCGGTCTGTCAATACTTTAAGACACAAAATTATTTTTGCGGAAAACCTTTGCCGATAGCCAGGAAATCGGCGGCCTTCAGCGCCGCTCCTCCGATCAGGCCGCCGTCCACGTCCTCTTTGGCGAAGAGTTCCGGGGCGTTCGACGGTTTGCAGGAACCTCCGTAGAGGATAGGAGTTTCATCGGCCGCCGCACCGAATTTCTCGCGCAGGATCGTGCGGATGTAGGCGTGGATTTCCTGTGCCTGCTCTGCCGTCGCGGTCTTGCCCGTGCCGATGGCCCAGACGGGCTCGTAGGCGATTACGGTTCGGGCGAACTGGGCCGGCGTGAGGTTGTAGATAACCTCTTCGATCTGTGTCTTTACTACGTCGAAGTGGCGGTCCGCTTCGCGTTCCTCGAGGTTCTCGCCCACGCAGTAGATCGGTTGCAGACCGTTGGCGAATGCCTGCGCCATCTTTTTGTTGAGCGTCGCCGAGGTTTCGCCGTAGTACTGGCGGCGTTCCGAGTGACCCAGGATGACGTAACGGCAGCCCAAGGCTGCGAGCATCGCGGCAGATACTTCGCCCGTATAGGCGCCTTTGTCTTCGGCCGCGCAGTTCTGGGCGCCGACTTCGATGTCCGAACCCCGAAGTGCCTCGATGACTCCGCCGAGGTGGGTGAAGGGCGGACATACGATGAAATTCACGCAGGAACAAACCTGGTTTCTGTCGGCCCGGATGTTTTCGGCCAATTCGACGCCTTCGGCGGGAAGCGTATTCATCTTCCAGTTGCCGGCAACGATTTTCTTTCTCATATTTTTGTTTTTAAGATAGATTAGACGATAGATGCAGGCGAGAACCGCTCCGGTCGCAGCAGCGGCCAGAAATCGCTGGTCCACGGGAACGACGTCGTCGGAGAGGCTGGCCAGCGTCGGGATGGCGACCAGCACGGGAAGTGCATAGTTCCAAAAGAGGAACCAGGGGCGCTGCCGTTGCCGCAACCGATGCCACACCTGCTGCCCGAGGCGGAGCCAGATCGTACCCAGCGCCAACGTGCAAAGTGTGCGGAATACCCAGCCAGGTACGATGCCGCCGAGCCGGAGTCCCGCAGCGAGTACGCTTGCGGCGCAGATGCCTGCGAGCCAGATGTTTCTTCCCGATGTCATTACCTTCCGGAGTTTACTCCTGTTCGCACCATTTTTTAACCTCTTCCATCGAAGGAGCCTTCAGCCCCAGTTTGTTCTTTTTGTTAAAACCGCACAGGTCGTTGAAGAACTTGCCCGGAGAGAGCTTTTTGAGCGAATCGGCTGTCAGGTAGCCCATTTTCTGTATGACGGGAACCCACTCTTCGGGAATACCGAGGGCGGTGTATTTCTCGGCAGGATCGTTTACGGCCTTCTTTTCGGGGCGCATTTGCGGGAAGAAGAGCACGTCCTGGATCGAACTGTTGCCCGTCATGAACATCGTCAGGCGGTCGATACCGATACCCATACCCGAACAGGTCGGCATACCGTATTCGAGGGCGCGGACGAAGTCCATATCGATGAACATAGCCTCGTCGTCGCCCTTCTCCGAGAGGCGCAACTGCTCCTGGAAGCGCTCCAACTGGTCGATCGGGTCGTTCAGCTCGGAGTAGGCGTTGCAGAGCTCCTTGCCGTTGACGAAGAGCTCGAAACGCTCCGTGAGGTCGGGATTCGACCGATGGCGCTTGCACAGGGGGGACATCTCGCATGGGTAGTCCATGATGAAGGTGGGCTGTATCAACTCCTCCTCGCAGTATTGGCCGAAGATGGCATCGATCAGCTTGCCCTTGCCCATGGTGTCGTCGATCTCGACTTCGAGGCGTTTGCAGGCTTCGCGGAGCTGCTCTTCGCTCTGCCCCGTGATGTCGTAGCCGGTCTTTTCGCGGATGGCGTCTGTCATCGTCAGGCGGCGGAACGGGGCTTTGAACGAAATCTCCCGGCCGTCGATCTGCACGGTCGTGGTCCCGTGCAGGGCCAGGGCGACCTTTTCGAGCATCCGTTCGGTGAACTCCATCATCCAGAGGTAGTCCTTGTAGGCTACGTAAATCTCCATAACGGTAAATTCGGGGTTGTGCGTGCGGTCCATGCCTTCGTTGCGGAAGTTCTTGCCGAATTCATACACGCCGTCGAAGCCTCCTACGATCAGCTTCTTGAGGTACAGCTCGCTGGCGATGCGCAGGTATTGGTCGATGTCGAGCGCGTTGTGGTGGGTAATGAACGGACGTGCCGCCGCACCGCCCGGAATAGGCTGCAGAATCGGGGTTTCGACTTCGACGTACCCGAACTGGTTGAAATATTCGCGCATCGTGGAGATGATCTTCGAACGCTTGATGAAAACCTCGCGTACGTGGGGATTCACGATCAGATCGACGTAGCGCTGGCGGTAACGGATTTCGGGGTCGGTGAAGGCGTCGAAGGTCTGTCCGTCCTTCTCTTTCACGACGGGCAGGGGCCGCAGCGATTTGGAGAGCAGGGTCAGCTTCTGGCAGTGTACCGACAGTTCGCCGGTGTTGGTGCGGAATGCGAAACCCTCGACTCCGACGATGTCGCCGATGTCGAGCAGCTTCTTGAACACCGTGTTGTAAAGCGTCGGATCTCCTTCGGGACAGATGTCGTCGCGCCGGATATAGACCTGGATGCGGCCCGTGTGGTCCTGCAGTTCGAAGAAGGAGGCGCTGCCCATGATGCGGCGCGACATGATGCGTCCGGCGATGCGGATGCCCTGGAAATTATTCTTCGCCGGATCGAAATTCTCGGCGATTTCGCGTGCCGTGGCCGTCACCTCGTAGCGGGCGGCGGGATAGGGGTCGATGCCGAGTTCCCGCAGTGCGGCGAGCGATTGGCGTCGTAACTGTTCCTGTTCACTGAGTTCGATGCTCATATTGAATGTTTTTGGGTGTTGATTTCGAGTTTGCAAAGATAAGAAAAGGAGGGCGATAAGCCAAACTTGACTTCGAACTTCTGTCTTCGTCCGCTACGTTCGGCAAAGACCGTTTGCAGGCTGTGCTTCCGGTCGTCGAAAATTTTCGACTTCCTGTCTGCGTGCGGGGCGAAGTCCGCGAGTGTACCGCGCGTCCGCTGCGGTCGTCGGTCGGCTGAAATTGTCCGGGCCGCCTCCTATCTTCTACAAAGATAGTGAAAGCCCCGGGCAGTGCCAAATTTATTTGTGGTGGATCGAAGATTATTTTGTCCGGGGCGGATTTCCCGGCGAAACTGCGGAAAGGATGGGGCGTTTCGGCAAGTTATCTGCAGGGGCTTGCAGGACGGGCTGATACCGGGAAAAAACGATGCGGGATACTCTTTTTTCGGGCAATAATGTACTTTTTGCGAGGAATTATGTATGGAATGCGAGAAACGATAAGCTAAAAAGGCGTTATTTTTATCCTATCAATTCATTCAACCAAATTATTTTGCCTATGACCTCCAATTTTACTGCTTTTTTGCGGCCTTTTCGGGCTGCCTGTCTGTTTGTTCTGCTGACTGTGTGCTGCGGCGGACGAAACACCTCCGGCGGATCAGTTGGCTTTGTCGCCGTCGAGTCTTGTTTTCGACGAGCAGGATCCTGCAAAAAACGAGTTCACGGTCACTGTGACCGACGGACTGACCTGGGTGCTCCAGGTGAAGCCGTCGGCTGCCGGATGTAAGTTCAGTGCATCGTCCGGCCGGGGCAGCGGCTCTTTTCGGGTCGAACAGATGCCCGATGATAGCAGCATCGAAATCGAAGCGGTCCATACTTATAATAACGGTACGCAACTGAAGAGTAATTCGGTGCGGATAACCCGTGGAAAAGCCGTGCTCGAGCCGACCCTCGAACTTGCTCCCGAGAAACTGACGTTCGATCCCGACGACGCTTCGGCCAATACCGTTCAGGTGCGGTCGAATACCGTGTGGAGCGCCGTTGCGAGCGACGAAGGGCTGGTGTTTTCTCCGGCATCGGGCGAGAACGACGGGGCGATTACCGTTACGGCGGCTCCTGCGGGTAAAACATCCGTAATTACAGTGACCGCCGGCGAAGGCGAGCAGACCGTGACGCGGCAGGTCGAGATTACATGCGAGAACCAGATTCCCGTTCCGGAGGAGACGATTTATTACGACGACTTCGATCAGACGCCTTTTTCGGGATGGGCCGATGCGAGCGCCGCATGGCAGAATCCGACCGGTCCGGGGGCGGCAGGGGTGACCTATACCTCCGCCCGGACTCGTATCAATAACGATAATTTCGGATCGTCGGGCCGCTATCCGGGAGCTTCGGGTGCGAACTACGTCCGTATCTGGTTCGACAACGGTCCGTATTTCATCGTGAATGACATCGCGCTTACGCCCGACCAGGTCGATCTGACCCTCTCTTTGGGCGCTTCGTTCACGGCGGCCGACTGTCTGATCGAGTTGAGCGGCGACGGCTCCTATTGGCAGCGGATCGATTATACCGGATCGAGGGCTTATAATATCTGGGAACAGATCTCCGTCGATTTTACCCTGGCTGTTCCCGTACAGCGGCTCTTCATCCGCTTTACGCCGCAAGGTTCGCAGAGCTACGGCGTCAATTTCGACGACTTGAAGCTCACGACCGGGCCGGGCGGACAGACGGTCGATTTGGACGGCGGCGACTACCGGTTCCCCGAGCTGCCGTCCAATTGGACCGCTCCGACTTCGTCCCAGGCTGTCGTTTCGGGCGATTATGCCTTCTTTACGCATTGGACGCAGACCGTCAATACGCGGAAAAACCTGCGGAATTACTCCTATTGTTACGATACGCGGCGCCATAACCCGATTTGGGTCGCCTATCCGATGCATGCCTGCTACCGCGAGGGCGGCTTCGGACGTACGGATCCCGATCCGTGGACGGCGGATCCGTCGCTCGATGTGGCGTATCAGTCGAAGATTTACCGCAAGGACGGTCCCTCCGGTTCGGATCCCTATCAGTATTGGACGAGCAATACGATGGCTTATCTCCAGCGGTCGGGATATTGGGGGAAGGGACATCTCTGCATGTCGAGCGAACGCGGCGGTGCGAACCAGCAGATCAACATGCAGACGTTCTATCCGACCAACATCGCTCCGCAGCCGAGTGCCAAAGCCGGTACGTTCGGAACAGTCTGGGGGTATGTCGAGGCGCTCTTTGCCGGGACGCGGAACAGCGAAAACGATATTGTAGCCGACGACGGCGTGCAAAATATGAACATCGTTTCCGATACGCTTTTCGTGGTGGCGGGCTGTTACTACGAGCATGATTACTGGCAGGAGTACGACTCTTCGGACTCCAATCAGGCCGAGCCGGACCCGGCGCAGAAACTCTGTACGATGCCGACCCATCAGTTCAAGATGGCGTTGCGTACGAAGTCGGGCAGCACGGGTAAACGGATTCAGCAGTGTACGGCCGATGAGTTGCAGGCCGTCGGTTTCTGGATCGAGACCTTCACCGACAGTCCGGAAACCAGCGCCCGCGCGGAATTGCGCCGTATCGCGGTGCCGGTCAGCTTCATCGAGGAGAAGATGGGCATGACCTTCTTCCCCGAGGTTCCCGAAGAGGTGAAGACACGGATCCCCGTGCCCGAAGAGTGGGGATTCTGAGTTTGGAGTGATAACTGTTTCGGGGAGGGACGCATTCTGCAAGGATGCGTCCCTCGTTTTTCGGATTTGAAACGGGTGAACCCCGGAAGTTTCGGAACCTGCCGGACGAGAAAATCGGGATGGGACGGACAAAACGGCAAAATATCGGTTATTTTTGCCCCGCTGAAAAAGTATGCGCCGGATGTACTGTCCGCATCGGACGGTTCCTGAATCTCCTTTGCGGGGGGCGGATCGGATTCTGTCCGAACAGGGTGGCGCAGTTTTGCTCCGGAGCGATCCGATATGCGTTTGTGGCCGTCTGTTGCTGCGGCCGGGACGAACCCGCAGACAGGATCCGTGAGCGGCGGGGCTTTGCCCGGGCGACACCCGGTATTTTTCAGTATTGACTGCTTTGAGTAATTGACTATGCTGAAGAGAAACGGATGGACCCGCAGCCGTATCGCCCTGCGGGAGTGGATGCCGGTTATCGTGTTGATGTGTTGTACTTTCGTGTTCAATACGTCGGAGTTTATTCCCATCGGCCTGTTGAGCGACATCGCGGCCGATTTCGGGATTACCGAGGCCCGGGCCGGATTGTTGATTACGGTCTATGCCTGGGTCGTGGCGCTGGTTTCGCTGCCGTTGATGCTCGCGGTAGCGAGGATGGAGTGCCGGCGGCTGATGCTCGGGGTGCTGGGGCTTTTCATTGCGAGCCACGTGTTGTCAGGACTTTCGTCTTCCTATGCGATGCTGATGGCTTCGCGGATCGGTGTGGCTTGTGCGCATGCGGTGTTCTGGTCGATCGTTTCGCCGCTGGCGGTCCGCGTCGCACCGAAGGGAGCGCAATCGGCTGCATTGGGATTGATTATCACGGGAACGTCGATTGCCATGATCGTCGGTCTGCCGCTGGGTCGCGTGATCGGACTTTACGTGGGATGGCGGACGACCTTCTTCTTCATTGCTGCGGTCGCGGCGGCCGTTTGGCTGTTTCTGGCGGCGATCTTTCCCCGGGTCCCGAGCCGCGACACCATTTCGCTGCGCAAGGTGCCCTCTCTGCTGGGAAACCCCGCTCTCGTGGGCCTCTATGTGCTTACCGTTCTCATGGTAACGGGCCACTATACGGGGTACAGTTACATCGAACCGTTCCTGGCACAGGTGGCCGGGCTGGACAACGACTGGATAACTTGGGTGCTGACGGCGTTCGGATTGGTGGGGATCGTCGGAAGCTTATGGTTTTCGCGCGATTATGAAAAACGTCCCTACGCCTTCATGCGGTTTGCCGTCGTGGGTATTGCGTTTTTCCTGCTGTTGCTGCGCCTTTCGGCTTTCGGGCACTTTCCGGTTGTCGCCCTGTGTATCTGCTGGGGGTTGGCCATTACGATTTTCAACCTGGTTTTTCAGTCGGAGATCATTCGTCTGGCTCCCGAGGCGACGGCGATCGCCATGTCCGTCTATTCGGGGATTTACAACGTCGGAATCGGTGCCGGGGCACTCGTAGGAGGATTCGTCTGTACGCACGCTTCGATTGCCCGGATCGGTTATGCCGGGGGTACGATCGCATTGTTGGCGGCGCTCTTTTGCTTGGTGCGGTTGGTGCCGTTATTGAAAAGGAGCCGGGGCTGATTTCGAACGAAGAACCGGAAACGCCCTGCCATCGGAGAGGTGGCAGGGCGCTGTGTCTTTCGGGGTGCCGACCGGAGCGGTCGGATCAGCGGTGCAAGCTGGTCGGGAGCTATTCAGCCTGTTGCTTCCCGCTCGGATCGAGGGGCTTGAAAAAGCCTCTTCCCGATTTTTTATAGAGCCAGAGCATGAAAAGACCCGTCAGGATGCCTACGCCGGTGCCGAGCAACAGATCGACGGGGAAGTGTTTGGCCAGGTAGATGCGCGAGTAGCAGATCAGCAGCGCTGCGGCGATCCCGAGCCATGTGAACCAGCGGCGGCGGATGACGGCGGCCGACATTACGACGACTGCCGCGATCGTCGCGGCGTGGGAGGATACGGTGCCGTATTTCCCGGCGACGGCTCCGGCGGGAACGTGTACGAGGCTGTTCGGTGTGGGGAGCCCGGCATGCCGCCAGGCGAAGAGCGAGTCGGCCGGAATGTCGAGTCCTTCGAGGGCCGGAGAGAACATCGGGCGCCAGCGGGGAGGAAAATCGGCCCAAAGGTGTTTCAGGGGACCCGAGTGCTTGAAGATGCCGCAGAGCATGTCCGAGAGCACCAGGGCGAGAGCCAGCGCCGCGAGGAAAAGCAGCGTGTTGCGCCATCCGTAGCGCCGGCAGACCAGCCAGAGTATCAGCAGGTAAAAGGGAATCCAGATCGCCATGCCCGAGATGAGGGTCATGATCCGGTCCAGGCAGGGACCGCCGTCGAAATTGAGAGCCAGAAACAGGGATTCGTCGCAGGAGTGCATAGGTCGTTTAGAATTGGAAGTAGATGAAAGGCTGGATATCGCTCGACTTGACCTGCATCACCAGCCAGATGACGCACGCGGCCAGGAGAACCTGTACGACCGTCGGCAGGGAGGTGACGAATCGTTGCGCCCAGCGGTCGCAGCGGTCGGGAAGCATGTGCAGCAGGTAGCCGATGCCGACGAGCAGGAAGATGCCGGCATAACCTTCGAGCACCTGGGGGATGACCGAAGGATTGAAGTTCGTGAAAATTTGGTGGAGCATCAGCTGCACGGTTTTCATCGATTCGGCACGGAACATCAGCCATCCGAAGCAGACCAGATTGAAGGTGAAGAAAATGCCCGGAATACGCCAGAACCACCGCATTTCGGCTCCTGTGGCTTTGGAGCCGGGAACGACGCTCAGCCAGAGCTTGTGCAGGGCCAGCGCTATGCCGTGCAGCGCTCCCCAAAGGATGAAGCGCACGGCCGCCCCGTGCCACAGACCGCCGAGCAGCATGGTGACGAGCAGGTTGAAATAGGTGCGGATACGCCCCTTGCGGTTGCCGCCCAGCGAGATATAGAGATAATCGCGCAGCCACGTGGAGAGCGAGATGTGCCACCGGCGCCAGAATTCGGTGATCGTGGCCGATTTGTAGGGGGCGTCGAAGTTCTTCGGAAAGCGGAAGCCCAGCAGCAGGGCGATGCCGATGGCCATATCCGAGTAACCCGAGAAGTCGCAATAGATTTGCAGGGCGTAGCCGTAAATTCCCATCAGGCATTCGAACCCGGAGTAGAGCAGCGGCTCGTCGAAGATACGATCGACGAAGTTGAGTGAGATATAGTCCGAAATGACGGCTTTTTTGAATAAGCCGATGAGGATCAGGAATACGCCCATGCCGAACATTTCGCGCGTGACCCGCAGCGGATTTTGTCGGATCTGGGGAATGAAGTCTTTGGCCCGGACGATCGGGCCGGCTACCAGTTGTGGGAAGAACGAGAGATAGAACAGGTAATCGGCCCAGTTGTTTAGGGGTTTGAGTTGTCCCCGGCAGATGTCGATCGTATAGCTCATCGACTGGAATACGAAGAACGAAATACCGACCGGCAGGAAGATGTTCCGGAATTGCAGGAATCCCTGCCCGAACAGCTGGTTGGAGATGTCGATCAGGAAATTCGTGTACTTGAAATAGCCCAACATGCCCAGATTGACCAACACGCTCAATCCCACGAGCCAGTATTTCGCCCGTTGCGTCCGTACTTTGTAGATGGCATGGGCGATCCAGTAGTCGCTCACCGAAGCGAAGACGAGCAGCAGGAAGTAGATGCCGCTCGACTTGTAATAGAAGTAGAGCGAAAAGAGGATGACATAGACGATGCGGGCCATCGGAGCCCGGCGGGTGAATCCGTAGAAGAAGAGGAATCCGGCGAAGAGGAAAAGGAACAGCCCGCTGCTGAAGATCAACGGCTGCGATGCGTCGTACGTGAGCATCGAAACCAGCTTTTCCCCGATATTTTCCACCGTCTGGATCATGTCCGGGCGTTAGGGTTTTTGCATACGGGGCCTGGCTGCCTGGCGCAGCATCATTTCCAGGTGCGAGATTTTCCGGGTGTCGATGACGTTGTCATGCGCAACGGGCGTGAAGGGAGGATGTTGTTCGGCACCTCGGTTGATGGCGTCGTACAGAGCCCAGGCTACGCGACGACCGCCCGCGAAATTGATGTGGGTGTAGTCCTTTCCGGCCCAGCCGTTGGCCACGAATTGCGCCATGCCGCCGAGCGATTGCATGGCGTCGTAGGCGCTCCAGAAGGCTGCCCCGCTGTTTTGCGCGGCCTGTCGTTGGGCCGCAGCCATGTAGGGTGCCGAATCCATTGGGACGAATCCCGAGTCCGACTTCACGCTGCGGTCGCTGACGCTCATCACTAATACGGCGGCCGTAGGGAAGCACTGCCGGATGTAGGCGATCATCTTCTCGATCTGTTCGCCGTATTTGGCGAAGGAGCGGATGCCCGGTTCCAGGATGTTGAGGCCGTATTGCAGGATCACCAGGTCGTAGCCGAGCATTTCATTGATCTGGGCATTGACCGTGGGCGAGGTCCAGAACATCGCCTGTCCGTTGTTGCTGCGGATCGAATAGTTGTCCACCACCACGCCGGGCGCCGATTCGAAGATCGCACCGTAGCCGATCGCTCCTGCGGCACCCGACAGTACCTTGAAACTCAACGAACGGATGTCGTCATGGACGACGATCTGTCGCACGGCGGGCGAACCTTCGATGTCGAACGTACGGTTGTCCCGATCATTGACGGTCACCTCGATACGGCTGTCGTCACGGCTGACGAACAGGATCCGGGCCGTGCGGCAACTGTCCAGGCAAGCCCGGTCCGATGAACCTTCCCAGCGAACGGAGGCTCCGTCCGAAGGTTGGCAGAGCCAGCCCGAGATGTAATAATAGTCGCTGATAGCGGCGGGGGTGTTTCGCCGTTGCATGATGTTGTAGGAGTCCCAACCTTTGGACTGGGTTTTGATCGTGCGCCGGAAGCCGGTCAGCGGCGAAGCCATCGGAGCGAAACCGGCCCCGGAACCGCCGAACCGGAGCTGCAGCTTTTCACGCAGGTCCGAGGAGAGGATGTCGCCTTCGACGAACGAGTCGCCCATGACCGCGATACGGACAGGAGCGTCGCCTTTCTGCAGTTTTTCATAGAAGGCCGTGAGGCGGCTGTGTCCCGTCGTGTCGAAATCTTCGATCGGGATCAGCGTCGGCGACAGCCGGACCGAATCCGGAAGCCGGGGTTGGGCAGTCGTATCGTCCGCCTCTTCCCGGAGGTTCCATTCGTAGGTGGTCGGGGCGTGTTGAGGCACCGTGTCGGCGATCTGGCGGGCGACCTGCGTCAGGTCGATGTGGAAATCCGCATCGTCCAGATCGATCGCTTTTTCGGCTTTTTCTAGGGCTTCTTCGAAAGAGATGAGGTCGGACAGGATGTTAGCCCTGCGCAGACTGACCCCGCCGAGCGTTTGCGGCGGTATCAGGCTCAATCCGATGAGAACGGCGATGAGCAGGGTGACGGCGATCCAGCTCCGGTGTGTGTAGTCCTTTTCCGGGGCCATCAATCACGGCGTCCTAAAATCATCAAAACGTAATAGAGCAGCGACGCTACGGCACTCAAGGCCGCTACCAGGTAGGTGCGGGCAGCCCACGAGAGGGCTTCCTTGGCTTGTCCGAGCTGTGCGCCTTCGAGCGTGTGGCTGCTCTGGAGCCAGGCGAGGGCCCGCTGCGAAGCGTTGTATTCCACCGGCAGGGTGATGATCGAGAAGAGAGCCGATACGCCGATCATGCCCACGCCGATCCAGCAGAGCAGTTCATTCTGCGTGGAGGCCAGGATCACCAGGCCGATGATGATGACGAACATTGCCATACGCGAGGAGAACTGCACGATGGGTACCAGCTGCGAACGCAACGCCAGCGGAGCGTAGCCCTGTGCATGCTGGATGGCGTGCCCGCATTCGTGGCAGGCGACGGCTGCCGCCGCGACGCTGCGGCTCGAATAGACCGCGTCGCTCAAATTGACGGTCATCGTCTGCGGATTGAAGTGGTCGGTCAGTTGTCCGCTGACGTGGGTGATCTTCACATTGTGGATCTTGTTGTCGCGCAACATCTTTTCGGCGACTTCCGCACCGGTGAGTCCGCCGGGGAAAGGCACTTCGGAGTATTTTTTGAAGAGAGCAGTTTTGCCTGGGTGCATAGCGTAGTGTGTACCAGCTTCAACTGTATAACGAGTTACACGAAGATTTGCAAGTAATTCTTCGATAATGCCTTTAGCATCGTAGAAGTCTACCATACCATTTGTTTGGTTCCAGGCCTTAGTAGTGCGTCGACCAGTAATAGTACCTGCAATTTTTACAACTTCATCTGGAAGTTCTGTTACAGGAAGTGCTTTAGGGAAGAATACAGAACCTACTTCAAATAAAGCTACATCATCATTTTTA
>OGEX01000299.1_pt1 | contig 13064 bp, 12 predicted proteins | sample 1570791 | NCBI WGS metagenome assembly OGEX01 (sample SAMEA2582023, study PRJEB24529) | metagenome | biome: Human gut stool | place: China | collected 2011
CCTCCATAATATAAGGAAGTTTAACTTAAGTCACAGACCAAGGAAAATCCTCAGATGACGAATCCTGCAACCAGCGGCGTTGAACTGCCCGAAATGGACCTCCTGCGCAAATTCGACGTGCCCGCCCCCCGCTACACGTCGTATCCGACCGCCGACCGATTCAACGCGAGCTTCGGTGCCGAAGACTACCGCAAGGCCCTCGCCGGCCGCGCTGACGCGAAGGAGCCCGCCGACCTCTCGCTCTACGTGCACGTTCCCTTCTGCAACGACGTCTGCTTCTACTGCGGCTGCAACAAGATCGTCACGCGCGACCACTCCCGCAGCGCCGAGTACATCGAGATGATCGGCCGCGAAGCCGACCTCGTGAAGGAGGCCGTCACGGGCTCCACCGAGCTCGAGCAGCTCCACTTCGGCGGCGGCACGCCGACCTTCCTCACGAACGACGAGCTCACGCTCATGATGGAGACGCTCACGAAGCGCTTCCCGCTCGCCCAGGGCGGCGAGTTCTCGATCGAGGTTGACCCGCGCACCTGCGACGCCGACAAGGTCAAGCACCTGCACGATCTGGGCCTCAACCGCATGTCCCTCGGCGTCCAGGACTTCAACCCCGACGTCCAGAAGGCCGTGAACCGCATCCAGCCCTTCGAGATGACGAAGGCCACGATGGAGGCCGCCCGCGAAAACGGCTTCGAGTCCATCAACATGGACCTCATCTACGGCCTGCCCAAGCAGAACCGCGGCACGTTCGAGAAGACGATCGACCAGGTGCTCGAGCTCTCCCCCGACCGCATCGCGCTCTATCACTACGCCCACCTGCCGAACCACACGTTGCAAGCAACCGATACGATTAAAAACGCCTTTGTCATAATCTTACTTTTTGGGCGTTTTCAATCTGTTCCATGTACTGCTGCCCGTATTGCCGGAAATGGTCGCGGAGGATGTTGTCCACGAACTTGCCGATGCTCAAACCGTTTCCCATCCGACTGGCAACGATAGCGACTTTCTCATGAATTTCTCGGCTGATGTATATACATTGCCGCGTTTTGATTTCCGATGCTTCCAAGAAAACAGAGAGCGGCTTGCCCCTGCCTTCATCCTTGCGGAAGTCGCTGCCGGTCTTTTCCTGACCGTATCCGTTTGCACACTTTGCTGCATTGGCAGCGGTTCTTTCACTCTTTCCTGTTTGCAGGCACTCAGCCTGACGGTTCTTCTTTGTTCTTTTCATACTTCTTTGTTGTTTTTGGGGTATTTATAAATTATAGGATTCCATGTGCCGTTTGAACGATTCGGCTATCTCGTCTTGGAACAGCGTGAAATGGTGTGTCAGCACGTTGTCAAGAAAAGCCGCGATAGTCACCTCGTTGCCACCGATTACATGAAGCATCTTCTGTATGCGGTCGTGGTACTCCTTGCGGATATAGACCTGCTTGCCGAGTCTTGCCGTGACGTTGGACCCGCATATGAATACGGTGTCATAATCCAATTTTTCCGGCTTGCTGTTCCTGCGCCTGCGTTCCGGCTCCTCTTTGGAGTGCGAGGCAGGTGGAGAAACGGCTTCCTGTATCGCTTCTTTCGGAGGTGGAGAAGTAGCGTTTCCGTCCGTGCTTCTCGCTTCCGGCGGAATGCTTGTATCGTCCAGTCGAAACGAGTTGATTACGGCTTCGCTGTCGATGTCCTCGATTCTTGTTTTCTTTGCCATGCCATTCAGTTTTTGATGATGCCGAGAATCTCATCGACGAGTTTGTCGAGGTTGCTGCCGCGTACCAGTATTTTGTCCGCCGGAAACGCCGTGGAGCGGAATACTGCCTTGCGTTCTGCCGCCGTCTCCTTGCGGAAACGCTTGCTGTCCGGCAGATGTGTTTCCAGAATGGACAGGGCGAACTCGGCACAGACCTTGTCGTATGCTTTGTAAAGTTCCGTCTTTTCGCGCCCGTCCACCATGTTCCACACGAGGTAAATCCCTTTGATACCGGACTTGCCCGTGCTTATCATCTGTTCGTTGATAACGGTGGCGAACTTAATGGAACTCTCCATCACCACACGGTCGGCGATGATGGGCGTGAAGATGTAGTCCATTTTGGAAATGGTCTGCACCACATCGGCATTGTTGATGGTTCCCGGCAAGTCGAAGAACACGAAATCAAGGTCGGGCTGCGCTGCCACCAGATTTTCGGCAGTCTTTACCGCATCTTCCGCACGGCTGCATCTGATGGTGTACGGGTTCTTCTTCAGCCGTTTGAGCTGCTCATACGCCATCACCTTGTAATGCCCGTCCTCCATGACAGCTTTCATGTCGCGCTTGCGCATGTCATGGATACTGTACTGTGGAAAATCGCAGTCCACCACGGCTACGTTGTAGCCTTTCACATAGTGCAGGTAGCTTGCTACAAGCACCGTCAGGGTTGTCTTACCCGCTCCACCTTTCTGCGTGGAGATTGCCACATAAGTTGCTTCTTTCATTTTTTTGATAATTTATTTGGTTATACATCTGTCCGGTGGCGGTAGCGTATTGTCATTAGTACGTACGCACGCACTCCCATTCATTTATTTATTCACTCCTTAATCCGGCTGTGCCTGCGGGTATTCATCGGTTTGTCCAACCGTCCATGCTTTTATCCGTCCGCACGGACGTGTGCTTGGAAAACTATCTGAATACATACACCTGTTTTCAACCGTTTGGATTGATGCCCGGATTGCTGTCCGAACATCTGGCGGAAGGAGTGTATTTTCAGTCCCACATCCGAATCACACTGCAAATAAACAAGGATATTTTGGAACTTGTATCACTTCTCCGGCAAGTGGCAGCACGTTGCGCCGGTTGGCACTGATTGTCCGGGTCAAGCCTCTGTCGGACATCGCCTTAAGGGCGTAACTTTGCACCCGAACGGCAGGGTACGCCGCAGGTAGCGCAGCCCGGAGTTTGAAAGGAATCATCCCCAATCCGTCCCCGACGGATTTTTATGTTCACCTGAACATAGCAAGGTATGTTTTCAGCCGCTCAAAACATTTTGAGCAGCCACGAAAACGCCTTGCCCTTGCAGGGGGCGGGCTTACCCTCCGAAGTCGGGAAGCCTCTCAAACCTGCGGTGCTGTGCCTCGAAGCGGCGGCTTATGCCGTCAAACCGCTAAATCCAAAGTAATATGAGTGAAAAAAGAAGAAACAAAGGCGGGAGAAATCCCAAACTCGATCCGGCGGTGTTCCGCTACACCGTCCGTTTCAGCGAGGAGGAACACAACCGTTTCCTCTCCATGTTCGAGAAGTCGGGCGTTTACGCCAAGTCGGTTTTCCTGAAAGCGCACTTCTTCGGACAGCCGTTCAAGGTGCTGAAAGTGGACAAGACGCTGGTGGATTACTACACCAAGCTGTCCGATTTTCATGCGCAGTTCCGCGCGATAGGTACAAATTACAACCAAGTAGTGAAGGAACTGAGGCTGCATTTTTCCGAGAAAAAGGCGATGGCGTTGCTCTACAAGCTGGAGCAACAGACCGTAGAACTTGTGAAACTGAGCCGTAAAATTGTGGAACTTTCAAGGGAGATGCAGGAAAAATGGTCGCAAAAATCAGTGTAGGAAACTCGTTGTATGGCGCACTTGCCTACAACGGGGAGAAGATCAACGAGGCGAAAGGGCGGCTTCTGACAACCAACCGCATCTACAATGACGGTACGGGAACGATGGACATCCACCGGGCTATGGAGGACTTCCTTGCCCTGATGCCCGTGCGGTCGAAGGTGGAGAAACCGGTGGTGCATATCTCGCTCAATCCGCATCCCGACGATATTTTGACGGACACGGAGCTTCAGGATATCGCATGGGAGTATCTGGAGAAGATGGGCTTCGGCAACCAACCGTATCTCGTTTTCAAGCATGAGGACATCGACCGCCACCACCTGCATATCGTGACGGTCAGGGTGGACGAGAACGGCAGGGGCATAGACACCCGGAACAATTTTTACCGAAGCAAGCAGATAACACGAGAACTGGAACGGAAGTACGGGCTGCACGACGCAGAACGCAAGAACCGCCGTCTTGACACGCCGCTGCACAAGGTGGACACCTCTGCGGGCGACGTGAAGAAGCAGGTGGGAAATATCGTCAAGGCTATCAGTGGACAGTACCGTTTCCGGACGATGGGCGAATATCGCGCCCTTCTTTCCTTATATAATATGACGGTGGAGGAAGTGCATGGCAATGTACGCGGACGCGAGTATCACGGGCTGGTCTATTCCGCCACGGACGATAAGGGCAACAAGGTCGGCAATCCTTTCAAATCCTCGCAGTTCGGGAAGTCTGTGGGCTATGAAGCCGTGCTGAAGAAGTTTACCCGTTCCAAGCAGGAGATTAAGGACAGGAAACTTGCCGACATGACGAAACGCACCATCCTTTCCGTGCTGGAAGGCACGTATGACAAGGAGAAGTTTGTAGCCACCCTCAAAGGAAAGGGCATCGACACCGTGCTGCGCTACACGGAGGAAGGACGCATCTATGGAACCACGTTCATCGACCACCGCACAGGCTGCGTGTTGAACGGCTCGCGCATGGGCAAGGAACTTTCCGCCAACGCCTTGCAGGAACACTTCACGCTGCCTTATGCCGGACAGCCGCCGATTCCGCTGTCCGTTCCGGTGGAAACAGAAGAGGATATGCGCGGACAGACCGCATCCGACCACGAGAACACGGCGGGCGGTGTCGGTCTGCTCACTCCCGAAGGTCCGGCTGTGGATGCCGAGGAGGAAGCCTTTATCCGGGCGATGCAGCGCAAGAGGAAAAAGAAGAGGCGCAAGGGCTTGGGAATGTAACCGTAAGTATCAACATCAAAATTTTTCAATCTATGTCACAACAAGAAGACGATTTGAGGGCATTGGCGAAAATCATGGATTTTCTGCGTGCCGTGAGTATTATTTTAGTGGTCATGAACGTGTACTGGTTCTGCTATGAAGCCATACGGCTCTGGGGCGTGGACATCGGCGTAGTGGACAGAATCCTGATGAACTTCAACCGCACGGCGGGGCTGTTCCATTCCATCCTCTACACGAAACTGTTCGCCGTCCTCCTGCTTGCCCTGTCCTGTCTGGGGACGAAGGGCGTCAAGGGAGAGAAAATCACTTGGGGAAGGATCTGGACGGCACTTGCCGCAGGGTTCGTGTTGTTCTTCCTCAACTGGTGGATACTGGCATTGCCGCTGCCGGTTGAAGCGGTGACGGGACTTTACGCGCTGACCGTAGGCACGGGCTATGTCTGCCTGCTGATGGGCGGTCTGTGGATGAGCCGCCTGTTGAAACACAACCTTATGGATGACGTGTTCAACAACGAGAACGAGAGCTTCATGCAGGAAACACGGCTCATCGAAAGCGAGTATTCGGTCAATCTGCCCACCCGCTTTTATTATAGGAAACGTTGGAACAACGGCTGGATCAACGTGGTGAACCCATTCCGCGCCTCCATCGTGCTGGGTACGCCGGGCAGCGGAAAGTCATACGCGGTGGTAAACAGTTTCATCAAGCAGCAGATTGAGAAGGGCTTCTCGATGTATGTCTATGATTTCAAATTCAGTGACTTGTCCACGATAGCCTATAATCATCTGCTCAACCACCCGGAGGGATACAAGGTGAAGCCGAAGTTCTACGTGATAAACTTCGACGACCCGCGACGCAGCCACCGTTGCAATCCCATTCACCCAGATTTCATGGAGGACATTACGGACGCTTACGAGAGCGCGTACACCATCATGCTCAATTTAAACAAGAGTTGGGTGCAGAAGCAGGGCGACTTCTTTGTGGAATCGCCCATCATCCTTTTCGCGGCTATCATCTGGTATCTTAAAATTTTTCAGAACGGCAAGTATTGCACGTTCCCCCATGCCATCGAGTTCCTGAACCGCCGTTACGAGGATATTTTCCCGATTCTGACCTCTTATCCCGAACTGGAGAACTATCTCTCGCCATTCATGGACGCGTGGCTCGGAGGGGCTGCGGAGCAGTTAATGGGGCAGATTGCTTCGGCGAAAATTCCGCTGTCACGCATGATTTCCCCGCAGCTCTATTGGGTAATGTCGGACAGCGAGTTCACGCTGGACATCAACAATCCCGAAGAACCGAAAATTCTCTGCGTGGGCAACAATCCCGACCGACAGAACATATACGGGGCGGCTCTCGGTCTGTATAATTCCCGTATCGTTAAACTTATCAACAAGAAAGGGATGCTGAAGTCGTCGGTCATCATAGACGAGCTGCCGACGATATACTTCAAGGGGCTGGACAACCTTATCGCCACCGCGCGAAGCAACAAGGTTGCCGTGTGTCTGGGTTTTCAGGATTTCAGCCAGTTGGTGCGTGACTATGGGGACCGCGAGGCGAAAGTGGTGATGAACACGGTCGGCAATATCTTCTCCGGGCAGGTGGTGGGCGAAACAGCCAAGACGCTCTCGGAGCGGTTCGGAAAGGTGCTTCAAAAGCGGCAGTCCATCTCCATCAACCGGCAGGATGTTTCCACCTCCATCAACACGCAGATGGACGCGCTTATCCCGCCGAGCAAAATTTCCGGCTTGACGCAGGGGATGTTCGTCGGTTCGGTGTCCGACAACTTCAACGAGCGTATCAAGCAGAAGATTTTCCACTGTGAGATTGTCGTGGATGCCGAGAAAATGAAGCGCGAGGAGAAAGCCTACAAGCCGATACCCGTCATTACCGACTTCGCGGACGCGAACGGCAACGACTGCATGAAGGAAATGGTGAAGGCGAATTACAGGCGCATCAAGGAGGAGGTGAAACAGATTGTCGCCGACGAGTTGGAGCGCATCGCTGGTGACGAGAATCTGAAACATCTGTTGCAACAGAAATAATATATAACAACAAGATGTATCAGACTCCCGTTTTGAGAATTACTCCTGCTACAGCTATCTGTGACAGGAGTAATTTGTAATTCTTTATATTGAGCATTATGACTATATTAAGTTCAACTAACCATTGCGGCCGTGTTATTTGAAACTTCATTCATTACCTCATTTAATGATTGGGATTTAGATAAAGTGGCTCTTTCTATTTTGAGCTTATCAAGCAAATATTTCAGCCTACGTTCCACCTCATTTGTTATTTCACTCCATTTTTTTACATAGAGGCTATAATTACTGTCATTTTGGACTAAACCAGTAAGCTTATTTATGACCCTTCGACCTACAATATCATCATAGTCTTGTCCTATCAAAATGAAAGTCCAGAACTCATTAGCATCATTAAAACAATCTTGTTTTAGAATAACATCCATATATTGTTCTAATTGATTTAACTGTTCTGATTTTAATTGTTTTATAGTTGTCGGATTTTTGATTTCCACAACTATATTATGAGGTCTCCCATCCCTAAAATCAGTACCAGTAAGAAATAAATCCATTTCTTTGTATTTATTAGGGTGAGCAATATATTTTTTCTCGCTAACTCCACGCAGAATATAAATGTATTTTCTTAAAGCCTCTTCAAATTTGACCTCTTCCGCACATACCATTCTATATTCTTAGCCAAAAATCCAATAGTGTTTTTCTATGAACGACTGCAAATCACGAACTTCATTGGCTTGTAAAGTATGATTAAAAACAATCTTTTTTAGATTCTCCAGTGTCAGCAATCTGTCTGAAATAAGCTTAATCGTGGAAACGACTTGTTTTAACCTCGTTATTTCTAATATTTTTGCAAATTCTTTCCTATCGTTCGAGTCTAATTCAACAACTGCATCTAAAATCTTAAACAGACTATCGCGCTCACCGCTATCCATCACCAAATTTAGAAGTTCTAAGAAAACTCTTTTTTGTTCTTTGTTCAACTTCATGAAAACAGCAGGTTCTACTTCGTATAGTTCCTTTACGAAGTTTTCCAAACCTTCTCTACGCACTATATCCCAATCTTCAGTACCAAATTTAGGGAAAACATCTTCATTCTTATATTTGGTTACCATAACTTCTGCTTGCTCCTTTAGGAATGGGCGTCTTTTCTTTTTGAGAAACTCATTGAGTTGCGTAATTAGTTCCTTAAATAATTTTCTATCAGCAGAATTATCAAACAATTTAGGTTGAATAGCATTATCGTCTAATTCGTTATCACAATTGATTTCATTGAAGAAATCATCAATCACAATTACAGAATGCCAAAAATTATCTCCTTTTTTATTTAATAATGTCGTTTTGGTAAATTTTAACTCCAAGTCATTATTCAAGAAGTAAAATCGAGAATATTCATCATTCATCTTTACATTCCATCGGATATACTTGCATTGAAAGTTGATGTTATTTTTCTGGTTATGTGATAATATCGGTGATATTGATTCTTGTTCTGCTATTATAGAAGAATAATCTAATTCTTGCCCATTGATGTATATTTGATATTCGGATTTCAATTCTAAAAACCACGCAAATTCAGCCTTTAGATAAGGGATAAGAGTCTTCGTTATAAACAAACTGGAAATATCAGAAGAAATCTCATTAAAAACGACACAAGTACCTGTTGTTGTGTCATCAGATACAAGTGGCTCTGTTGTAGTGTAGTCTTTTAAAGTATCGCTATCAATTCTAATGTCATAAGACATTATTTGTGCATCTTTACTATAGCGTGTTTCCCAATTAGCAAATCTCGCAAATTTATAGAAAGTAAAACGACCATAACCGTTTTTTCCTCTTGTAAATTCAGTATTATTCTCGTTGGCTATTCTCTTTTGAGACTCATAGAATTTTTTGAATTTTATAGGTAATTCTTCATAGCAGATGCCTGTACCATTGTCTGTTATTCTAATATTTTTGATTGTGTCCAATTCTGCATTGTCAATTTCAAAATCAATATTTACAACGGTTGCTTTTGCATCAAATCCATTCCATACATATTCGGCAATAGCTCGCTCTGGAGTATATTTATTCAATATTTTCCTAATGCCAGCAGATGTTATTTCTACAGTTTGCGAGTTCATGACTATTTATTTTTAATTAAATCCAGACCTTTCTCCGTAAGACGGTATTTCTGTCGCGGGTGTTTCGGCTTTTCCGGATAAATCGGTTCTACTAAATCCAACCTTATTGCAGGATACAGATAAAGCTCCAGAAAATTGCTTTTGTCCTTCAATCCTATCATTTCCATAACATCTTTTGTCGATAGTGTCTGATTCCCGATTGCAGACAGAACTTTTCCCACTTGCGGGGTAACTGTCGGGTAACTATCGGGCGACTGTGGGGTGACTGTCGGGTATGACCCGACTGCTTTCCGGGTATAGCGGAAAACGACCCATACGCTGTTTCCGTCCGTGTGAAATTCGGGGTCCGGAATGCCGACACGCCGGCACTCGCTTATCATAAGCCCGATGCCCCGTCCCCAACTTTCCAAGACCTCGCTTTTATACAGCACGTTTGCTATGATTAGATTTTGCGGTTCTGAATTATGCCCGCTTAACAGTTTTTCCATTGTTATATCCGGCGGAAATGTCCCGCTGTTCTCTATTTCCACACGGTCGTCATAGATGGCGATTCCCACCGAACTGCCGGGACGGTGGTACAGGCGGTGGCACAACGCATTTGTGCAGCACTCTCTCAATGCCTTGTACGGGATTTCCAGTTCTTCCTCACGGTACAGCCCTTCTATCTTACCGGAAAGTGACAGATGTTTGAAAAAGAACGCCATTGCAGCATCCAGCAGCGCGTAGATATTCCCAGTGACACGTTGATTGTCTATAAACTCGTCTTTCGTCGTGCCTTTGAAACGCGCCAGACGGAGCAGGCATTGGGGATAATAATAAAAATCATGACCGAACAGCACTGCTGAAGCATTGTTAAGTTTCCCGTCATGCAACAGACTGAATTTTTCGAGAATGGTCGGCAAGTCTTCCCTTATGGTTGCTTCAGGTAAACGACCGCTTCTGATTCCCCCGCGAACAGCACTAATGACGGCATGTTCGTCAAGGTCGGATATTTTAAGGTCAGGATTTGCTATTGCCTCCCAAGCGTATTTCCCGCCCCGCTGTATCAGATATTGGTTATATATCTCCTGCGGCATGATGGATGTCGCGCTTTCCACCCGCAGGTAAGCCCGTCCTTTGTAAGAGAACGGACGCATATATCTTTGTTCTTCCGCAGACAGTGCGATGACACTTTTGCCAGTGTCTGGTATTTCAGTATAAGAAACTTCAACTGTGGCAAACGGCTCGATACGCCGGATCGCGTCCGCTATATCCCGCTTGGTTTTGTCGCTCACGTCTTGTCCGATGATTTTTCCCTTGTCGGTGACACCGAACAATACCGTGCCGCCTTCGCCGTTAAGGAAGGCGCAAAGCGTTTCCATGCCGCGCTCCAACTGTCCGGTGGTTTCCTTGAACTCCACCCGTCCGCATTCTTTTTCGGCTATCAACCGTTTTATTATGTCGAGGTTGTCTATGCTCATATACAATTCTGTAACGTGGGTACAAAGATAGTGCTTTTCGCTGGTTTTCGGGCGAATAGATAACGAAATGTATCTACACAGCAGGACAAAACCTACAAAAAATCAGAGAATGACATAACGTCACCCCCTGATTCATCATTGGTACAGGATTATTTTCTCAAACGTTCCATTTCCTCGTCGCGGAGCATCCTCTCGTTCAGTTTCTCCTGCATCCTGTCAAGGAAGTAAGTGCGGCTTTCGTTTTTCCGGCGTTTGATGTCGATATAGAAACGGTAGCAGTCCTTTGATTCGATACCGAAAATCTTGTAGAGGAGCGGGGCGAGCTGTTTGAGCGGCATGTTGCCGTTGTTGATGCAGCCCATCTCGTTGATGCCGTAGATAAGTTCCACGAGGTCGATGGCGTTGCCCGTCCATTGCAGGGGTGAGGCGGGATTTTCGGTTGTGTTGTCGGAGGATGTACGGATGGGGATTAGTGGTGGCACTTGGGGAGCGGCAAGGAACTTCTGCATCTTCCTCACTAAAGAGAGTGCCTTGCTGATATAGGCTGCAACCTCCCTCTTTTCTTCGGGAAGATTGCGCATGGGATGGTGCTGCAACTCGATTTCGATGTAAGCCAGTGCGATGATGGTGCGGTTGGTGTCCACATTGCCGCTGCATAGCTCGATTACTTGCGTGGCGAAAGCCGTATATGCCGTTTCCATATTGCAGTCCCCGGCTTCGTTTATACGGCGGAAGAACTCGGTTTCCGCCAATAAGAAATAATTCATATCCTGTCAATTTTGAAATTTTACACTCTGTTTTTCGGTATGCGCACATGAATATGATTGGCAAAAAGCGTGTTCATAAAATAAAAAATCCGGCACACTCTCTGCAAGGTGCTGGATTTCAGTGTGATAATTTTGCAATTTATTTGTCTGTCAGGAATTATTTTCGACTTAAAGTGTTCATTTCCTGAACATTCGTCCATTTTCCGGACATCAAACGCACGCTTTATAGATATGGCGGACCACTCCGTTGCGGTACACCTTCTGCGAGGTCAGCGTCCATTGTTCCTGTGGCAAGGCGGACTGGAAGAAACGCTTTCCCGTTCCGGCAATGAAAGGAAGCGTATAAAGTATGATTTCATCCACCACACGCATACGTAACAGCCCATTGATGTAGTCCGCCTTTTCAGGAGTGACTTCCGCCAGATAGCAGATGTCTGTTGCGGATTTCCGCCATTCGTCGAGCATAGAGATGGAATAGTCGGGTGTGATATGATAAAGGGCGTTTTCCCTTATCTCGTTGATACCGCAATCTTCAAGGCGCAGTTCCTTATACGCTTTGCAATATAACTCGGAGCTTTGACAACCGTCCATCGTGAGGACGGCAAGAATCTGTACTTTACCCATTAGCGTTTCCTTTCGTTGGGCAAGGGCAAAAAAGTAGCGTGCAATCCACGCTATCACTAATGGAGGCTCTGGAATGCCCTTAACAGGAATAGGTGAATGCACGCTATGCGTAGGCATAGCATAAGCAATCACGCAATAGTTCCTGTTAATGTTAATTTTCCAGATTCCCATTAGGACGCCTTGCGGTCTTATGTTATATATAGGCGGCAAAAGGCTCTGCCAATCGCCGTTACCTTCTGATATGTCATGCAAAGATAGCCATTTTCAGCGAATTGCGGGCTATGGTTGCTCAAATTTATACTTCAATCCATATTCTTCCAGTTTATTATAGAGTGTTGTCCTGCCTATTCCAAGCAATTCGGCAGCGACCTTCCGGTTCCCGTCAGCCTGCTTCAAAGCACGCAGAATCCGCTCTTTATCTTCCTCGTCGTTGCGTAGGGAGAAGCCGGTAACAGAGGTTGTTTCGGTTATCCCAAGTTCCAGATGCTCTTTTGTGACAAGTCCCGTCTGAGCCTGCAACACCGCACCCATGATTTTCTGTCGAAGTTCGCGCACGTTGCCCGGCCATGAATGGGTCAGCAACGCTTTCCGTGCTTCGGAACTGAAACCGCTAACCTTGCACTCCAATTCCTTATTGGCAATCTCACGGAAGAACTCCGCCAGCGGCATGATGTCCTCCTGACAGTCACGTAAGGGCAGAACGGTTATTTCAAAGTCATGTAGGCGGTATAACAAATCCTGCCGGAAACGCTTTTCATTGACCGCCTTTTCCAGATTCTCGTTGGTGGCGGCGATGATGCGGACGTTGAAACTGCGGTCGGACTTGTCGCCAACGGGACGGAACCGCCGTTCCTGTATGGCACGGAGTAACATCTGTTGAGTTTCTGGTGCGAGATTACCCACTTCGTCTAAAAACAATGTGCCGCCTTCCGCCTCGTGGAAATAGCCTTTCTTTGTGTTTTCAGCACCAGTGAACGCTCCTTTGACGTGTCCGAAGAACGCCGATGGTGCAAGCTCTTTGGAGAGTGAACCGCAGTCCACCGCCACAAATGGCTTGCCTGCACGTTTGCTCTTGTCATGCAACAGGTGGGCAATATGCTCCTTGCCCGTGCCGTTCTCACCAAATATCATCACGCTCATATCGGTGGCGGCTACCAGCCTTATGCGGTGCATGATTTTCTGAAAGGCGGAACCTTCACGGGCGAATATAGGCATACGGCGTTGTCCTGCCTGACGTTCTTTCAGTATGGAACGGATCAGGGGG
>OGEX01000306.1_pt1 | contig 12870 bp, 7 predicted proteins | sample 1570791 | NCBI WGS metagenome assembly OGEX01 (sample SAMEA2582023, study PRJEB24529) | metagenome | biome: Human gut stool | place: China | collected 2011
TCTTGGTTGATTATAGGATAAAATGTTCTTTAACCCTATTGAAATCTCCGTTCATCGACGTTGAACCGCGGTTCAGCGTCTATGAATGGCGGTTCATCGACGTTGAACGGACATTCAACGTCGATGAACGGAGATTTTATCTAAGTATAAATGTTTCTTTTCTTAGTTGAAAGAACTGTTTTAGCAGGTTAAAATCCTTGTTTTACCCCTCTTCTTACTCTCATTCATTCGTTTTCTTGCTCTCATTCACCCTCAATAAGCGATGGAAGCGCCTTTACCACGTCAGTACTAGCATAATAACCTCTCTGTGCCGTCTTGACTCCTTGTTGGGAGTATCCAGACAAAAAGAAGGGCTGGACTTTCTCACGAAAATCCAACCCTTCTTTGTAAAACTGCTGTTTTTAAACTATATTTATATATAAGTAAAAGATGTTATTATATTTATCACTTATCTGACAGAATCAGGCGTATTGGCATCCCCTTGTAGCGGCCATTGTTCATGCCGTTGCTACCACTCACGAATCTCATATTGGATAATCCTATCCTCTTGTTGTAAACATCAAAGTATCTATACCAGAAACCATATTCATGACTGGTGGTACTGAAGCCCTGCGTACCTGACAGCAAAGTCTTGGTCCAGAGATTTACATGGATAGGGTTCTTATGGCTCTCGCCCTCCAAGAATCCACCCATAGGCAGATAGATGTACGGCAACTCGGAATCCACCGTCTTGATACGCACGCAGTTGTAAGTTTCTCCTAACGATGTGGACTGTGGTACCACCTCCAGATTGCCAGCATTAACTAACTCTTCGAACACGGCATCAGTTGGAATGGTATAGCCTTCTGGTGCCAAGGCGCTGGAGAGATCCTGATTGGCATCGCTGGTGTTCTGTTTTTTAGAGATACAGAAATAGCCACCAATGGCTTTCTTGTTATTTTCCAGTGCCACCACATCTGGGGCATAGTAACCATTGTTGGATGCACCTAGGTTGCGGTCTAACATATAATAGGTAGTGGTGGTTCCATCGGCCTTCTTTCCCTGTACCTTTACCACACCATAATAGAACCAGCCCTTCACCTTCGTGTTATCCCCGTTTTCTGTCAGCTGATAATCAGTATCATCTATCTTATGGAAGATACCAGTATGATAAACAGGATAGGTGATCTTGATGCCAGCCTTGTTGATGATGGTAAATGAAGACTTCCACAAATCATTGTTTGCCGTAGTATTGGTAAGGCTTACCTTCCATTTGCCATTATCTTTTTCCACTTTGATTCTTCTATCTTTGTTAATCTTATAATCTCCATCTAGATAAGGGATAAGATACGTGATATTTGCTGTTCCCACGCAGAAATGCAAACCATCATTTCTCACAGCCCCTTGCATATCTGTAGGAGTGATGCCTTGCACATCAGTGTCCAACCAGCTGAAATAGTTGTCAGCTACGGTGGAGTTATTATACTGCATGGTAACGCGTCTCTCAGAATCATCTTTTCTAAAGTCGAAACCAGCCTGCTTGATGGTTATATCAAGAGAAAGGTCGCCAGAAGTAACGGTGATGATTCCTGGACGTGGATTCTCTGATTGGTTATTCTTTTCAAGCTTAAGCTTCAAGGTATATTTCTTGCCTTTAGAAGAGCTGCTTGTCTCTTGTATATTATTCTCGGTCTCTTGCTGCCAATCGGTTATCCAAGAATTATTTATCTTGACATCATATAGCTTACCATTACTACTCGTTGCCTTTGGCAAGGTAGTAACAATGGTTACGGTAGCCTCTGTTGTGTTTGCATTTACCTCCTGATAATCGCTCACTCCCAGTTCATAGTCTTTGCAAGCTATCATTCTGGTGATTTCAGGGTTATCGTCCCGCACCTCTACTTCCAGTCTATTCTCTGGCTGACTCTTCTTAGCCTCATCAAGCGTAGAGAAGCCATAGTCGTTTACCTTGGTTACCTTGATGGTATAATGGTGGTTGCGGAGCAAGGCATATTGGGCCTTTTTGTCATTCTTGTAGAGTGCCACCTTATAATATCCTTCTCTATAATCTTCTTCTTCACTTTTCTTATAATTCGCCTTGATAATCACCATTGCCTTGCCTGCAGAAGTTTCATTTACTGCCACGGTGGTTGCGGTACCGCCGCCCAATGGGTTCGTTCTGAGAGCGGTAGATTCCGCCAAGTCATCGGTAGTAGTTAGCTCGGTATAATTGGCAGGAGCTATGGCTGCCTTGGTTGCCATGTTATAGACGTACAAGCCTGCATTGGTGAAATTACTCTGGATGCTATTGTCTATCTCCAAACTAATCTTGGCGCATTGGCGCAACATCGTCACAGAAGGATTAGCTTCCAAAAGTTTATCTATAGAAATTTTACCCCAGCAGATAGGGGCATCAAGCTGAGGGTCTCTCTCCTCAGCAGCAGTGAGAGACTGCAAGTCTTGTGCCTCGCTCTCCGTCATGTCGCTGGCATTGGCTACAAGATGTACATTCTTGGTGCCAGCAGGTACATTGGTTATCTTTACCTTGTAGCTGCCATCAGACTGCTGTGGTGATAAGGTAGAATAGCAATCTGTCTTGCCTAAGTATTTGTCCTTATCTCCATAGAACACAGCGCAGAGCGAATTGAATGTCTCCGAGGACCCCGCTCTTGTACCAATCTGTTGCTTGGTGAAGTTGGTCAATTGAAGGTTCAAGACAAGTCCCTCGGCAGGGATTTCATCCCCGCCGAGTCCGATAGCCTCCATCGTATCCTTGCAGGAAACAAGGCTGAGGAGCAATCCTATCCATATCATTAAATGTTTGATCTTCTTCATTGCTTAAACTGATTTATAACAGTGTTCAAATCTGATTCTAATCTTATTTATTTCACATCAGAATGGCTTGCCAGCGCGCCAAGAAGTGCCATCGTAAAAGCCTGTGTCATGATACTTCTCATAGCTGTTGCCATTGAAAAGCAGGACGCTTTCTCCATTGTCTTTTTTGATTCTGATGGCCTTCTCGTGGTCTCCCTTAACAGCCTTGAGGGTAATCACAGTCTTATACCAACCATTATTCAAATTCTCGCATGACCAACTTTTACCCGCTGTATCATAGATGGTAAAAGACTCGCGCTCTGTATTATCGTTATTACCATTTTTGCCATTTGCGGCACCATATACATTAAACCATCCATAAGTCTGGAATTTGGTGTAAATGGTAAAGTTGATGTTCTCAATAGTTGGCATGTCATCATATATGTTCCAAGTAGGATCTGATGTAGGATCATAGACTATCCAACCCTCTTTATCCTCATAGTCGAAGAGAGGAATACCCGGCTCCAAGTGGTGAGGGCAACGATGAAGCGTAAAACCCCAATTCGTATTGGTATTGTTACTGAACATAATCAATGTTTCACCAGGCTTGATGGTTCTTGTTCCCGTAGCACCAAAATCTGTAGATTTCGACTGGGCATCCTTGGGGAAGTCATTGTAATACCACCCCACATTCGTTTTATCCGCAACCATTTGATTACCAGGCCAGTTATCTGAAAATTTCCAAACTTTAGAGCTGGCTACAGCTCCAGTTGTTTCACCAATCTGGGTATAGACATAGATACGATGACTGTCTGTTTGAGGTATATAAATTCGCTTGTCATTATCATCCGAAAGGTCTAACCATCCATCTGCCCAGTTGGTATTTCCTATATTTCCATTATAAGTCTCTTCCTTTTTTTCTTCAGGTGTACCCTTATAATTATCAGTTCCATTACTTTCACCTCCTGTATAATGTGCGCGGTCGTTGATGGCACGGAAGTTGATACGATAGTTACCTACTGCAGGCTTTACCGTTACCTTGATTTGCTTGACAAAGTTGAAGCCTTCTGCAGATTCCTTTGGCTGCACAGTGAGGTAATGTACTGTCGTGGTAATAGGGTCACTGGTTGCCACAATCTTGAAGGTTCCTTCTGGAGTATCAGAATTGTCACAAGATGCCTTAATGGTTGAATTACCTTTGGTGGAAGAGGTTACGTTACCGGTGAAAGCCAAACCGCCCAGGTTGGTCTTAAACTGTACCAATTTGGTACTGTTGTCGCTCTTCCAATAGATGGTTACTTCCTGTGGATTTACCTCAAAATAAGGAGAGGCATCATAGGCTACATTGAGATACTTCTTGATGTTACCAGCCTTAATCCAAACCTTTGCCGTACCCCTGTATTTTCCTTTATATTCGGAGAACAGAATGTCCTTGTTGATGTTGAATGTGATTCTATGATTCACTGCATCTAGCTTGGTCACAATCACATCTTTCTCACCAACCTTTTCATCGCAACCGAAATCTGCCTCTGTCAGTATTACGTTCGAATCATAGTCGATGGAGTCTGTCGTGGTAGATGTTACGCTCGCCTTCGTCTTGCTTACCCACAATCTAGTATGGTTGAAGTCGGCATCTATCGTTACAGGAGTCCAGTCCTCTACGCTCACATTACAGTTGAGAGTCATGTTTCCCAGACTCTTGATCTTGCCGGTAATCTCATAGTAGGTACCGCGAGGGAATGTAGGCAGATCTGATGCGTTCTGCTTATGTCCCAGATTGATGGTATATTGATTCTTGTTGCTGTTATTAACTATACCGTTAATCTTCAATACAGACTGTTCATCTGCCTTTGAGATATAACGCTCTGGCAGATAGTAAGTACCTTGAAAAAGCCACTGCTTTAAGTTCGTAGGGGCATCTTTACCCTTGTTGGTTCTATCTGTAATAGATACCACATCCTTATTGTTTTCGTTAGCATTGTTTTCATCGATGGTATATTCTCCATTCTGATAATAACGCCCTGTGCTAGCTTCGCCAGTAGATAAACTAGGGTAAATGGTGTTCTCAATACCTGTAGCATATACTGAAGTAACATCTGACTCTTTCTGGGTAAACTTACCATCCCATAATAAATGGGTAGAAGGAGTAAGCTTCTGTGCAACAATATCTGTTATGCTATAGCTCTTGCCATAAAGATTATCGCTCGCAGTTGGGTCCATAATGAGATTCAGCTTAACCTTTACGCATGTAAACTTCAGGTTAGCTGCCACCTCGGTATATTTCTTACCACTTTTTTCTATTTTTGTATCGATGATATTACCGTACACATCCTTTGGCTCATAAATCATCGGGATGTTTGTAGAAACAGGCATTCCCGGTTCTGTTCCAACGCCATAACCCAGTACTATTTTTTTGAGATCATCTTCAGTTTGGATAGGCTTAGGCTGACCACTCAACACCTTGTTCATATTGGCAACCACATAGATATGGTAAGTTCCCGGCTCGATATTGAGCTGATAGTTAGCTACATGCGGCTCTGCCATCATTGTAGCCAATGGGGCAGGGAGCGTCTCTACCAGGAGCTTGCCATCATTTCCATTTCCTGTAGGGACAGGGAAAGCATAGAGGGTCAGGTCGTTGATCTGGCATTCATCTACCGTAGCATTATAGGTAGGAAGGCCGGAAGCATCGGCAGGATCGGTGCCGCGGCTGCTGAGCACGGTTGGCACGAGTACATGCAAGTTGCTTTCTGACGAAATGGGAGCGCGCTCGCCTCCAAGTTCGTCAGAGCAACTTACTGTAACCAACAATATAAACCAACTAACTAAACTTAAAATGAAATCTCGTATTTTCATTGTTTCCAATTTTTAAAGTCAAATACTCTTATGAGCTAAATGCCCGGAAGGGGCTTTGACACCTGAAACGGTTATAAATCGACACGCTGGATGCGCTTGCTCCAATCCAGGATGGAAATGCTGAGCTGCATATACTTCCACTGGTTGCCCTGGAGGAAGAAGTCGAGCTTGTAGTCGTACTCTCGGTCCAGGAATTCCTGCTCTGAATATTGGCGGGCTTCGAAGGCACCACGGCCTTGAGCCAGACAGTCAGCAAGATTGATGCGTGCCACCTCTTCGCCTGTAGTCTTGTTCGTGATGGTGAGGATGGCGTTCTTGTCGTTTTCTGCTGCCGGATGCCAGATGAGTCGGGAGAACATGAGGGCGGCATGAGCGGTGCGCTCCTTTACATTGCCCTCGGAATCCTTAAACTCAGTGGTCCAGGTATAGTATGGGGTATATGTCAACTCCTCGTCGGGGAGGAGAGAGTTGTCGTAACTGATATCGCCGTTGGCATTGGTTATCTGATAACTGAAGTCATCGGCATTGATGTTGGCAGGCTCGTCGGTCTGATGCAGGCTGATGGTGAGCTGCTTGGTATCACGAACCAGACCGATGGTATGGCGTGTAACCTGCAGGTCTTTTACTTCAACCAGTTCGTTGCTGAGTCCTTGCCAGAGAGTATCGAGCGGTTGGCTCTGGTTGTTCACCTTGCCCTGTTCGCGGTCGAGTCGTGCATGGAGGGCGGTGATGTTGTCACCCTGCTGTGGCAGAGCTATCTGGAATTTGGCACCTGGCTGCGCAAGTGCATCTTCGTATTTCTTTTGGAAGGCGAAGGTTGCGAATCTGTATTTGCCCGGTTCCAGATTGATTCGCATGGCATAGTTAGGGTCCTTGAGTGGCTGTGATACCGCATCGTTATAGGCATCATGGCGAGCAATGAAGTTGCCCTGCTCGTCGTATACGAATACGCTGAGTCCGCCCACATGATCATTGAACATGTCGGCACGCTGCACGTTGTAGTCGTACTTGAACTGCAAGTCAACACCCATGTCACAAGGAGGCAGGTCGTCGTGCATCAAGTCGTTGCAGCTGCTGAGCATACTGCCCGCCATGATGAATCCCCATCCCATGCATATATTCTTGATCCAACTGTTAAACTTCTTGTTTGCCATGATGCTTATCTGTTTTATGAAAAAGTAAAGTGTATAAATTGATTCTTATTCTTCCGATATAGCCAGCCGCTCCTTAGCGCTAGAGCGGCTGAGCTATATATAATAATGTGAAATGGATTACAAATCTACGTCCTGTGAACGCTTAGCCCAGTCGAGGATCTTCACCTCTACGTTGATGTACTGATCGTTAACGTCGTCTGGATCTGTAGGATTAACCTTAGGAATGTCAGGATAGCCAGGACCACTAACGCTTTTTACAGTAAGCTCGTACCAGTTGTTACGGAGCACACCGTAACGACCAAGCCAGTTGGCATTGTTTTTGTCGTATGTTTTATCACCAGGATTCCAAGGAGTAAGGGCGTCACCGAAGTGCTTTACACGTGCGATGTAGTAAGAAACACCACTCTCAAAAGTAGACAAACCAACTGCTGCGTCTGTTGGTGTAGCTTTCTTGAAGCCGAGCTTTGCATTGATTTTTAAAGCATCATCGTCTGAAATATTTACTGAGTTATGCTGTACATTTACTGCTTCAACAAGATGAACACCTGCCTTTGTCATGTCATTTCCTGAAGCATTAAGCGTTACTTTAACCTTGTCAGCATCAGTCTCACCAAGTACCTCCTGAGCCTTAGCCGTAATCTGAGCCACAACTTTATCAGCATTCCACAACTGAGAGCTATTACCCATCTTGTAGAAAGTTTCGCCTTCAGGAATATCGTTAGGTTTGTACTTAGCAGAGAACAAAACCCGTGTTGTCTGACCCTGCACCATGTGATCAATGTCGAAAGTATTCTCAAGGCAGTACTGAGGCTTCTTGGCATCCTCGTCTTTCTTAAAGTCTGCTGTTGTTGCCATTTTAAACTCATCTTTGCAAGCAGGTACAGAAGTGAAAGTGAAATCGTTGCTGTAGTTAGGATCCAAGCCCCAATATACGCGTGGGAACTCTGCAGTAGGATTTGTGTCACGGAAACGATTCATTGTTGCACCATTGGTAGCAGCAGGTGTAGTTGTTTCCTTCCATGTATCTTTCCACAATCCATCTGTTACATGAACTGGGAATGTCTTGGTATTTGTAACGTCAAGAGTCCAACCTGTAATGTCAACCTTGTCGCCATTGTAGTTGCCACTTTTAATATCAAAGTGCTTATTTTCAGAACCAGAAGCAAGAGAAACCTTAGCAAGACCACGCTCTACATATACTGTTGTGGCTGTAGAGTTCTCAGCTTGCTGCTTAGAAGCATAGATGTTCTTGATTTCAACAAGAGTTTCAGGAGCACCTGCAACATACTTAGGTGCATTTGCCATAAAGAAACCCTTGTCATGCTTCAAGTAGTTGGTAGCTTTTGCTTTTTTATCATCCTGACTCCATTTTGCATATGTTTCATCTACATCAGGATAAGTGATTTTCTCATCCGTTCCAGAATTGTTGTTGAGAACAATAAGAGCATAATAACCCTTATCAGAGCCTACTTCAGCTTTAGTAATCTTGGCAGTTAACTTGGCTGTTGTAGTTATACCATCTGTGGTGCTTGATGTCCAAGGCTCCATATTACCGAGGTCCACTTTCTCTTTGAACTTATAGTCAGAACCTTCTTTCTTGAAAACAAGAAGAGTTGCATCGTTTACAGCATACTCAGTCTTGTCACCATCCACAAATGTAGGATCACCTGCAGCACGTGTACCACTTGTTGTAGGCAGATTGATCTTGAATGAAGCATACGCAGTACCATTCTCAACCTCACTTGAGCTATTACCCCCCCCATTTACTAAATCGTTGTTGCTAGAGCAACTTGCTGTCATAGCAGCTATCACTGCTAATCCAAAGAAATGTTTAATTCTCATGATTGATGTGATTTTATTGTTTATTGATGAATATTCGATTACCATTTACTATTATTGTTCCGCCTTCATTTCCCCGTAAATCTTCCTTACACGTTCTGCCTCTTTCGAGTTGCCAGCCTTGGCAAGATGCTTTTCGGCAGAAGTAAGATCACCTTTCTGCAAATCGGTGCAGGCGGCATTGAGATTCGCTGTCTCATCATCTGGGAAGAGGCGAACAGCAATGTCGAATACCTCGTTAAACTCTGGCGAACCCGGCTCGTAAGTCTGTGCCACCAGGAACATCTCCTGCAGAGAAAGCTGCTGTGGTTTGGTCTTCAATATCTCCTTGGCCTCTTCGATGCTGAACGGACGAACCGTGTAGGTTACCGTATAGTCGCTATGACGGAGACGAGGATAGATATGATCCAGGATATAGCGGTAACTTGCCGGATGGAACTTTCTGATCTTCAAGTCCTTATCGTCGGGAGCCAGCGAGGAGTTAGCTATCTCGAGTATCGCTTCCTTATCAGCCAGATGACTAGCCTGAATCTTCTTCTTGAATCCTTCCCAGTCTTCCGGTGTAGCCTGATAGGTAAAGAGTTTGCTGTTTAAGGTGTAGAGGCTGCTCACATATTTGCGGAGGGCAGCTGCACGCTCGTTGGCAAGGCGCTTGTTGTTGGCATACGAACCATCAGGCGAAGCAAAACCATGGATATCTATATCTGTGATTTCAACGTTCTTGTCGTTCTTCACCAGGTCGATGGTGGAAGTAATCTTCTTCAGCTCAGTAGCATTCTCACGGAAGTTGGCAAGAATATAACTCTTGTTAACCACAAAGCTGAGATAAGCTTCACCCTTTTCGGCTCTCACCTTCTTGGCTTCCGCCTTCGGCTGCACGAAGAAATCCTTCGTAATCTTCGGTGTACGGTCGATATCCGCAATCGGCGTATTGTCCTGTTCTATCAGGTTGCCGCATCCGCAGAGATCTTCCTTTACCGAGAGTTTGAACTTCTTCATCCATTTCTGATAAGGAACAGACTGGGCGAAGTAAACCTGCTGACTGGTCTTGTTCTTGCGGGTAAGAACCTGTGCCTGCGGATTCTTCTTGCTGTCGGCAAGTCGGCGGTATCTTACAGCCTGGTTTCTACCCTGGATGATGATAGGGTTGAGAGCGATAGAATCAGTTCCTACCATTACCGGTGTGAAAACAATCTGCTGCTCTGATTTCATCTTCAAATCGTTCAGATTCATACGGAAGGCAACGTCCATCCGGTTGCCGTTCTTGCGTGCTAAAACACTTTCTACCTGAACCTTACCCCCTACCAGCTGTTGAGCCTGAGCAGGCATGATGCCCTGAGAGAAGAGCATGCAGAGGGGCGAAATGACCGCATAAAGCTTCATCTTATCCATATTATGATTTCCCTAAATTTTTTTGTATTCTGTCTAGTTATTACGTGTTTATATTGTCAGTTTAAAACTACTGTTAAGTTATATTCTTAGAACACGTATATGAGAGATAGTGCGGCTTTTGTAGGGCCCACATAGTTGCGGTGGTCTTTGTCGAGACATTTTTCGCATCGTCCGTAAAGCTTGTAAGGACTGTAGGCATATCCCAAACCGATAGACCCTTCGAAATTGAGGTGCTTATTGAGCAACCACTGATAGCCGTAGGTGAGGCCTCCACCTACATACCAGCCTTCATAGTGCCTGCCCTCCAGAGTTTTCGGCAGGATGCCGAAGGGCATGTCAATGTTTTTAATGTTGTATTCACCGCCTAGGGCATGGATTCCGAAGAAATGGCCTCCAAACTTCTGGCAGGTGTACCATCTGTATTCTGGCATAACATTCCAGAATCTCATCTTCTTGTCGCCCGAGAACTTCCAGGGGTTCAGGGTGCCGAAGAGTTGGAAGGTTGTTTTCTTGCCCGTGCCGATTTCGATGCCGGCGTTGGCAGATGTGGAAGCCCATCCCAGTAAGTTGGTCTTCAGAGCGACCTCCTGCGCTCGCGTCGTTGCCGTTGAAAGGATCAGCAGCAGCAACATAGCTGATTTAATGAATGTTTGCTTCATCATATCTTTACTTTTATATTTGGTTTCGTTTATATTAAACTTAGCCTTCTTTTGCTAGTTGGTATCTTTTTTCGGCTGCAAATATATGAGGATTTTCTATAGTAAGCAAGAAAATTTCTCAAAAAGGTTCTATTTATTTGTGCAAACGTTTGCACATTCATGCAATCTGTTTGCGCACACACATCATAAAGCACATGATTATAAGTGTAATTTGCACAAATATGCGTAAGGGCAATAAGTTTTTTCTAAAATCACCCCGTCCCTCTTTACCATTAAAGAGGGCTCCACCTCTCACCCCGACCCTCTCACCCTCAGGGAAGAGGGAGGAAACCGCCCTACTCGGTGCTCAGAACCGCTACGCTCTAAGGTTGGCGGACCATCAAAGGTCTCGCCAGATTGTACGGGATGGGACCGCCTGGGAATAGCAGTTTATAGTTTACAGTTAATAGTTTATAGTTTACGGTTAATTTCGTGGTTATTTGATGATAAGTTGCAGATTTCTTGTTAATTGCTTGGTGGTTTCGAGAAAAAAGCGTAACTTTGGCGGCAAGTTATATAAACTAAATAATTCAAGTTTCGCATGTAAGCTCCACACGCCCTGAAAGGGCAGAAGCCCCTAGCCCAGGGCATCGCCCTGGGTAATTACGGACGCAAACCTGTCGCCCTGTAAGGGCAAAAGCTTTAAAATACCTGGCAATATACAAAGCTTTTGCCCTTACAGGGCGTCTTGCTGATTGCCATCATACCCAGGGCGATGCCCTGGGCTAGGAGCTTTTGGGCCTTCAGCCCGTACTTGAACCACATGCGAAAGTTCAGTCCGTTTTAATTTAATACATCTAATTATTCTTAAAAAAACTTGATAACCCATCTTATAATAAAGTAAATTATGTATTTTTGCATATCATAATTAAGATTAACGCTATGACAAAGAATACAATGGCAAACAAACTTCCAAGGAAGTTGATTCAAAAGATGGAAATCGTGGGTGAGCAGATTAAGCTTGCCAGATTACGGCGCAACCTGAGCATGGCGCAAGTTGCAGAAAGGGCAACATGCTCGGAAGTTACACTTTGCAAGGTAGAGAAGGGATTACCAACGGTTTCCATCGGAATTTACCTTCGTGTACTCTATGCTCTTCAGCTGGATGATGACATCTTGCTCCTGGCAAAGGATGACAAACTCGGAAGGGCATTGCAGGATATGGGACTGAAGAATCGTCAACGAGCATCTAAAAAGGAGTAGGAATGGAACGACTGTTTGTTTTCGCTGATTTTAACTGGCTCGGCAAAGCGGAGCTGGTAGGGGAGTTGTGCTATGAAAAATTGCGCGGCTCTGACAGTTATGCATTTAAGTTTAATGAGAATTGGCTTAAGGTTCATGCCGGAATCAAGCTTTCAGAGGACATCAACAATTACCCAGGCATGCAATATACCCAGCCAGGAAGTGATATTTTCGGATGTTTTTCTGATGCTTTGCCAGATAGATGGGGACGTACCTTGCTCAAAAGAAGAGAACAGATACAGGCCGCTGAAGAAAAAAGAGCCGTCAGAACACTTTCTTCGTTCGATTACCTCATGGGCATCGATGACTTCTCCAGAATGGGTGGATTTAGGTTTAAGAAGGAAATGGAAGGTGATTATATCAATGTGTCTCCATCTCTCAAGATACCCCCATTAACAGAGATTAGAGAATTGGTTCATGCCAGTCAAGAAGTAGAAAGATCTGAAGAGAATGATGTTTTGCCTGAGAAAAAATGGATAGCGCAGCTCATCCAACCTGGTACTTCATTGGGTGGCGCAAGACCTAAAGCAGGCGTATTGGATGAAAAAGGTAATCTATGCATCGCAAAGTTTCCTTCCCGAAAAGATGACTATGACGCAGGACTTTGGGAGCACTTTTCTCACCTGCTAGCTCAAAAGGCTGGTATCCTGGTAGCTCAAACCAGGGTGTTGGGAGGATTGGGAAAATATCACACACTCCTGTCTAAACGCTTTGACCGAACTGCAGAAGCTAAGAGAATCCATTTTGCGTCATCCATGTCTCTGCTAGGATTGAAGGATGGAGATAATGCACAAGGTGGTTATGGTTATCTCGATATTGTTGATTTCATACTCCAAGGTTGCTGCGACGTAGAGAAAAATCTTCTGGAACTCTACCGAAGGGTTGTCTTCAACATC
>OGEX01000323.1_pt1 | contig 12183 bp, 8 predicted proteins | sample 1570791 | NCBI WGS metagenome assembly OGEX01 (sample SAMEA2582023, study PRJEB24529) | metagenome | biome: Human gut stool | place: China | collected 2011
AACATCTGTTTTCTAATGATTTATGATGTATTACTCTTGATGCTGTGCACGTTTTCCAAGGGACTTTTCTTGAATTCGTGCACGTTTTTCAAGGGACTTTTTGTTCTATTCTGCCACTTTTTCAAGGGACTTTCGGTTGCAAAGATACAAAATTTCCTTTTAAAAGGGAAAGAAGACGGCAATTATTTCCTTTTAAAATGGAAAGTTTTCCTTTCTCTCCAATTATTTTTGTATTTTTGCAACAAAATTTTTAAAATAGGCGTACCCGATTCCAGGGGGATGTTGTATTATGAACAAAGTAGAATCATAAAAACAAGAAAAATGATGAAAAGAACGACTTCCCTTATACTGTGTCTTGTCTTGAGCATTTCCCTATTTGCTCAAAGCAGAGGTGTGACCTTTCAGGTGCATAACGAAACGCTTACTTCCGTGTTGAAGAAGATTGAAAAGGCAGGCGAGAAGAATATCCTCTTTGCCTATCAGGCTACCGACCAATATCGCGTTACAGCCAATATCCAGGCTAAGCGCCAGAAGGAAGCCCTGGAGATGGTGCTGCAAGGGAAACCTTTCTCCTTCGTAGAGCACAATACCTATTTTGCCGTTCAATACACGGGCAAGACAACCCGGGTGGAACAGATCAAGGGCAGGGTGGTGGATGAACACCAGCAGCCTCTGCCTTTCGCCAACGTGGTGTTGATTTCCTCCGTCAGCAAGGCTTATGTGGCCGGTTGCGTAACGGCGGAGGATGGAAGTTTCGTGCTTCCTTATGCCGATAAGGATGTAATGCTGAAGGTTTCGTTTGTGGGCTATAAGTCGCAGACCCTGGTCTGCAAGCCTACCATGCACATCGGTCTGCATCCCGACACCCAGCAGCTGAAGGCGGTAACCATCAAGAGTACCCGCCCCAATGTGGTGTATAAGGACGGCGCCTTCACCACCCTGGTATCAGGTACCATCCTGGGCGAACTGGGCTCTGCCGAAGATATGATCAGCCAGTTGCCATTCGTTTCGGGCGAAGCGGGCAGTTGGGAGATTATCGGTCGTGGAGCGCCCGAGATTTATCTCAACGGCAGGAAACTGGAGAATCTGAACGAACTCAAGCGATTGAGCGCCAAGGATATTCTGAAGGCTGAAATCGTTACCGTTCCCGGAGCGCAGTATAGTTCCAAGACCAATGCCGTAATCCGTCTGCGTGCCGTTCGCAAGCGCGGACAGGGCTTGAGCGGAAGCCTTTATTCTGAATATATGCAGGGCCGTTATTCGCCTCATGGCTATGAGGATGTGCAGTTGAACTACCGCACGGGCGGACTCGATATCTTCGGCGAAGTAGGAGCGGGATTGGAACGCTCGCACACCACCGCCCATTCAGAAACCCAGCTCCATACCACCAGCGACTGGGAATTTAACAGCCGCAGAACCACGAAAACCCTCGGTGGAGAGATTCTTATGAACGCAGGTTTCAACTATGAGATTTCCGAGCAGCAATCGCTGGGTATGCGCTATGAGACAACCAACATGATAGGCAACAACTACACTCACAGCTGGGGAGCTACCGATGTGTGGGAGAATGGTAAACTGACGGAAAGCATGGGCGTAGATCTGTTTTCGAAAAGCAAGCCCCATTGGTCGCATAGCGTGAACGCCTATTATAATGGCGATTTCGGCAAATGGAACATCAATTTCAATGGCGACTTCTATAATAAGGTGAGCCAGAGCACCCAGACGGCGATAAACGACGGAAAACTGGATGCGGAATCAGAGAGCAAGGTGAGGAGTAATCTCTATGCTGCCAAGCTGGTGGTCTCGGGACCTTTGTGGAAGGGTAGGCTTTCCTTCGGAACGGAAGAGATGTTTACTAACCGCCACAACGACTTCACCCAGAGCGGCTTTTCTGCCGATGCCTTCAACCACATCCGCCAGTCTATCTATGCCGGATTCCTGGAGTATTATCTGAACATCGGACACATGAACTATGGAGCCGGTTTGCGATACGAATACCAGAAAACCGATTATTACGAGAAGGATGTGCTGCAGGCAGAACAGAGTCCCAGCTACAGGGATTGGATTCCATTTGCATCCATCGGCTACAGCAAGGATAATCTGAATCTTGCCTTCTCCTATCGTCTGAACAAGTACAGTCCTATCTACGTCATGCTTCAGAGCAGCATCGACTACGACAGCAAGTACGAGTACAAGTCCGGAGACCCTCATCTCAAGCCTCAGAAGCAGCACAGTTTCAACTTGTCGGGCAATTACAAGTGGTTGTCGTTTATGGCTTACTACAACTATGTACTTGATATGTACATGACCTGGTACAAGCCTTACGACGAGGTGAATCATCCGAGTGTGCTTTTGCAGACGATGGCTTCGGTGCCTCATTCCTACTATTGTGGAGCCAATATCCGTGTGGCGCCTTCGTTTGGAATCTGGTATCCTAACCTCACGGCGAGTGTCTTCTACGGTCATGATAATGTAGATCATCTCAATATTCCCAAGTTTGGCAAAAACCAGCCTCAGTTTACATTCAGCATGAACAACAATCTGAGGCTTCCCCACCGGTGGTTCATGAATCTTTCGGGCAATGTCAGCACGAATGCAGAGATGGGACACGGAAGAAAGAAATGTATGGGTAACATGCAGTTCCGGGTTTCCAAGGACTTCCTGAAGAACGATGCCCTCAAGGTGATGTTTGTAGTGCAAGACCTCTTGCATACAGGATATTATTATTTCGAGGCAAACGGCACGCAGTCGCATCGCACGTTAACCCGATATGCAGATAATCAGAAAATTCTCATGAATGTGAGATACACATTCAATGCAACAAGAAATAAATATAAAGGTAGTGGCGCAGGACAGAGCGAAAAACAACGACTTTAAGCAGCTATTCCTGGAAATGTATCCTCGATTGGTGCGTTATGCCGTGTCTCTTTTGGGAGACGGCAACGAGGCCCGTGACGTTGTGGGAGATGTTTTCGAGAAGGCGTGGAACCAATTCTCCTCCTTGCAGATGGAAACAAGGAGGAGCTGGCTCTACGCATCGGTGAGAAATGCCTGTCTCAACTGGCTCAAGCACCAGCAGGTGGAACAGACCAACGTAGAGGCGCTGATAGAGGCCACCCGGTATGATATGAGTACCCAGTATGAGGAGCACGAGCGCCTGCTGCAACAGGCAGAGCAGATTGCAAGGGAGCTGAAGGAACCCACCTGCACGATTCTCCGCCTCTGTTATTTCGAGCATCTCACCTATCAGCAGGCAGCCGACAGGCTGGGCATCAGTCCCAACACCGTGAAGAAGCATATTTCCAAGGCACTCGCCATCTTGCGCGAGCGAATGAAGCATACAAACATAGAGAATTAGGAGGAAAAATCATGAATAAGGATAAGAATCAAGATCAAGAACTGGATTATAGAATGGATTCTGTATCAGAAAATGTTTCTGAGAATGCTTCTGAGAAAGTTTCAGAAAATGCTTCTGATGCCCGGCTTTCCCGGATATTCGGGGAAGCCCTGGGCGATGAGCCTTCGATGGAAGAAACGCTGGCGGCTTGGGAAGCTTTCGAGAAGAAGCATATTTCTTCAGAGAAGGAACATCTACAGAAGGCAGAAGATGAATTGTCTGGGAAAAAGATAGAGAATGAAATCGGAGGAGAATCTTCATCCAGAAAGATTTCCAAAGCCCGAATCCTGGCTTGGATTACTGCCTCAGTTGCAGTAGCGGCAAGCCTCTTCCTTTTTATTTTCCGTTCATCCCAGGAGATTTCTCAGCCTACGGAGTTCTCCATGGAACTTTTCTCGGAGGTCACTTCTCCCAAGCAGGTGGAGCAGACCCTGAGCGATGGCTATTGCGTGGTTTCTACCCCGGCAGCAACCACCACATTGGTAACGCTGAGCGATGGTACCAAGGTGATGCTCAACGCCAATTCTACGCTCGAATATCCTGCATCTTTCGATGATGCAGAAGTCCGGGAAGTCCGTCTGAAGGGCGAGGCTCATTTCGAAGTAACCAAGAATCCTCATCGGCCTTTCGTGGTAAAGGCAGGAGAGATGCAGACGCAGGTGTTAGGTACCGTATTCGATGTGAAAGCCTATCGCAAGGATGCCCCAAAGGTAACCCTGATGCAGGGCAAGGTGAAGGTGAGTAATGCCGATACGGAAGTGGAAATGCGCCCAGGTCAGACTGCCACGCTTCAGGCGGATAAGATTGTGGTGTCTAAGGCTTCCCCTTCAGCCTCCGACTGGCTGGAAGGCGATTTCGATATGGATCAGGTTACGCTGGCAGAAGCGATGAGCGACATCGGAGCCTGGTACAACAAGACCGTAGTCTTCCAATCCCAGGCGAATATGGATAAGCTCATCCACTTCCGCTTCTCCCGCAGGGCAAGCCTGCAGGAAATCATCACGGCGCTGAACGAGATGGGTGTGGCAAAAGTCAGAATAGAAAAGGGCAAGATCATGGTGCTTTGAGCCATGGTCTTGCCCCTTTTCCTATTCCATCAAAATCGATTCCTGCAATCGGCTGCAAATGTAGAAAGTTTCCTTCTAAAAAGGAAAGAAATCGGCAATTATTTCCTTTTGAAAAGGAAAGTTTGTTCTTTCTTTATCCCAATCTTGTATTTTTAATTCAAGTTTCGCATTTCTGAGGGAACATTTGTAATTTTGCTCATGGCTTTGAGCTTTGAGTAATATTAAAAAACTATGGAATATCCGCCGAATTACGTCACTTTATTTGTGCCCTGATCCGGCTCAGACTTGCCTGTGTTATGCCTAAATAGGTAGCAATGTTTCCCAACGGCAACCGTTGCAACAACTCGGGTTCTTTCTCTAACAACTCTTTGTACCGTTCCGAAGCAATGGCGGACAACATGGAAATCAGCCGTTCCTCGGTGGCAAGCAATTCCATCTCCGCATAACGCCGACCCCAATTGGCAATATGCAAGTCTTCCGTAAACAATTCTTTCAGCTTTTTCTTCTTCAATACGTATAAGACAGAATCTTCCATCAGCTCCATCGTCTCATATCCCGGCTCATCGTTCACGTATCCTTTCATGGAAACAAGGGTCGCTCCTTCCTTGCCAACCCAAAAGGTGATTTCTTTCCCGTCCACCGAAGTGTAAGCGCGGACAATGCCGTTCTTGATAAAAAAGATATCCTTTTCTATCTTGCCGTTTTCCAACACGCGGAATCCTTTGGGGTACGAAACCTCACTCAGGCATTGCCGCAATCTATCCAAAGACGCATCCGGCATGGCATATCTTTGATTGATGATTTCCTTTATATCCATAACTCATTGTTGTATTTGGTGTGCAAAATTATAAAATTGCACATAAAAACGGAAATGAACGGCTGTTTTTTTGCAAATGTAAAATCAGTTTTTGCCAAATGAAAAAAGCAATTAGAGATTATTTACTTACTTTTGCACCTGAATTTAATAAATCATAGTTATGAATTGGATAATCTTATTATTGGCAGGATTGTTTGAGGTGAGCCTTACATTCTGCTTGGGTAAAGCGAGAGCTGCGTCAGGACTTGTTTTTTATCTGTGGGGTAGCGGCTTCTTGGCTTCCACAGTATTGAGCATGACCCTGCTTGCCAAGGCGGTTCAGACTTTACCTTTGGGAACGGCATACGCCATTTGGACGGGTATCGGGGCGGTCGGCACGGTCTTGATAGGGATATTCGTCTTCAAGGAGCCGGCCTCTCCCATCCGTCTTTTCTTTCTGTTCACGCTTATTGCTTCCCTGATTGGATTGAAAATCGTGTCATATTGAAAGGAGGCAGAAGATGAAGTATGAATTGAGGGAGAACCAAGGCATTTCGGCGCCTCTGCTGGCGCTGATGGCAGTCGCTACCGGGCTTTCCGTTGCCAACTGCTATTATAACCAGCCTCTGTTGGGCAGCATGGCTAAGGATTTCGCGGTAAGCGATTTTTCTGCCAGCATGGTGGCGACATTGACCCAGATAGGCTATGTGGCAGGGCTTGTATTGGTCATTCCGCTTGGCGACCTGGTTTCACGAAAGAGACTGATATTGACCAATTACATCGTTTCTTCGTGCGCCTTGCTTGCCATAGCACTCGCCCCGAACATCTACTGGGTGTGGGGCGCATCCTTGCTTGCCGGGGCATCTTCGGTCATGCCGCAGTTCTTCATTCCGTTGGTGTCGTATAATTCAGCTCCGGACCACAAGGTGCGCAACGTGGGGATTATACAGTCCTGTTTGCTCATAGGCATTCTTGGGTCACGGGTATTCAGTGGTTTTCTCGCCGATATATGGGGATGGCGTTCTGTCTATTTTGTGGCTTGCGTGTTTATGCTTGGGTGTTTTCTGATGATTCACAAAATGCTGCCCGTGTTGCCTGCCCGTTCACGAGAAAGTTATGCAGGGCTGTGGAAATCCTTGTTGCGCCTACTTTCCAAATACCCGTACTTGCGTATCGCGTCGTTGAGGGCGGCATTGGCTTATGGCTCGTTCTTTGCCTTGTGGAGTTGCCTTGCTTTCCGAATGAAGCAAGAGCCTTTCTTTGCAAGCGACGATATTATCGGAGCACTCGGTTTGTGCGGATTGGCAGGTGCATCCACGGTGGTTTTCATCAGCGGATATATCCAAAAGTATGGCGCAAGATTCTTCTCTATTGTCGGAGGATGCGTCATCCTGTTTGCATGGTTGTTGGCATTTTGGGGAAATGACAGTTACTTGTGGATGATAATCGCCATCCTCTTGATTGATGCCGGAATGCAAAGCGTCCATCTGTCAAATCAGACCAGTGTGGTCGCTCTTGACGCATCCGCCATCAACCGGGTCAATACCGTTTATATGACCATTTACTTCTTGGGAGGTTCTACCGGTACATTTGTTTCAGGTCTATTCTGGCAACATTATGGATGGACGGGTGTGGTAGGGGTAGGAGTTGCCTTTACCGCAGCTTCCTTGCTTGTTAATTGCTTCAACTCAAAAACGGCATAAGGGTGGATGCCAAATATTCTTTCAGCTTGAATATAGTAATGCAGACTATATGACGCCAAAAGATGGTTTTATCATCCGTCCAATCAAGAAGATGGATAATGCTTAAATGCAAATGCAGAAATCTCGAACTATGCTGCTACGCATAACATCACGGATTGGGTTGTGGAGTGAGAAATGCCTTCTAGAGAAGAGGGGATTTTCTCGGGGCTGCGTTCCGGTTGTTCCAATTGTTCCAGTTGTTCCAATTAATTTTGAGAGGGTTTATATCTTTTGCTTGTCCTTTTTCTTTGCTTCTTTATATTATATAACTTATTAATTATTTATATATATAATATATATAAATATATATAAAAAATAGGGGTAGGTGGGATATGCTAAAAAAATAATTGGAACAACTGGAACTGGAACGCTTCCTCTTCTTCTAGAAGGCTTATTATCAGATAGTTAATAAAAAAAGACATTCCAATTAATTGGAAGCAGTCTCAGTCTCAGTTGTCTCAGTAAAAAAATAAGGGGGTATCATTTTCCCATTTTTCTCTTTCTTTCCTTTTTGTTGTTTTCGTAACTTACTGATTATTAATTAATTATATATAAATATATAATATATATATAAGAATAAAAGAAAAAGAGGGGGTACTTGAAAAATAACTGAGACAACTGAGACTGAGATTTGTGATGCCTTTAACTGAAATCAAAAACAATTCTAACTCCCTATCAAGCAGATGTTTATGTGGATAGTATTCGTGCGTCTAAGTTTGTCACCTTCTTCTCGTAATCAGAAAAAAGAAAATATTTCTTCCAAAAAGCAGGCGTTTTTGGGCTTTTATTTGTATCTTTGCCCTGTCGTTTGATACGATTTCAACAAAAACAATTCAAAACCTAAATAAACTGTTGAATTATGAACATATTGAAAAAGCTATTTGGTGGGCAAAAAACTACCGAAGAAGTGAGAGAAACGAAGGAAAAGGGCTTCGACAAGGTGAAATATGAAGGTGTTCGTGCTCTCCGCATGCATCAATTTGACCTTGCAGCCAAGTCTTTGGAACACGCTCTGCAGCTGAATGCAGAAGATCTGGAATGCCGCGACTATCTTTCGCAGGCTTACATCTCTATGGGCGATTTGCAGAAGGCTTACGCCCAATTGCAGAAAATCTCGGAGGCACAGACTGATAACATGGCTGTATTGCTGCGTATGGCGGATGTGGCGTATATGATGGAGGATTATATCGCCATGACGGATGTGTGCGATAAGGCTCTGCAGCTGGATGCTGAGAATGCAGAGACGTATTTCTTCTATGCCAGAGCCTGCAGAGGGCTGGGCGATGCACCCCGTGCCGTGTCGATGCTGACTGAGGCGATAGGCAAGCGTGAGGATTTCTATGCCGCCCGATTGCTTCGTGGCAGCATCCTGTTGGATCAGGCTCAGCTTTCCGACGCAGAACTCGATGCAACTTTCCTTTATGAGCATATTCCGGGCAACAAGGATGTGCTGTTGCTGAAGGCTCGTGTAGAGAAGGCGCAGGGAAAGATGGAGGAGGCTGAACAGACCTACGGTAAGGTGATGGAGGTAAATCCTTTCTCTATTGATGCGTATCGCGAGCGCAGCGAGGTTCGCAGAAGTCTGGGTGATAGTGCCGGTGCTGCCGAGGATGAGGCTGCAGCCAAGGAAATGGGTGCCGAAATTCCGGAACCATCAGAAGGAATAGAGCAGAAAATAAAGGAAAAAATGCAGCAGATGGACCCCTATAAGGTTTTCCATAACGAATACTGAATAATAGAATTTCATCTTTCTAACTGGAAAAAAATATTTTCCCAGTTAGAAAGATTATTTTTTATAACTACAAGTCGTCGTTCTATCTGATACCATTATCTCTATCGCTATTGTTCAGCTTACGGCTGCCTGTATGGTATCTGCGGCCATGGCTGAAGTTGAAGCTGGCAGTAAAGACAAGCATGTTGCCCTGGTCAGCAAGGCGTACCTTGTTCTTCTGCTGTACATACTTGTTGAAAAGTTCATCCTTATACACGCAGCCATGAGGATAGAATACGAATAATCCGAGAACGCCAAACTGCCAGTTCTTATAACTGTAGGTTACGGCAAGATTGGAGGTTGGCTCTCCGCCGTTTGTCTTTTCTCCCCAAAAACTCTTTTCCACCTTATAGGCACCATAGCCAATGTTCCAATTGCCCGTCATGTACCGAATTTCTGCTCCATAACTGAAGTAATTGAACTCGTGGGAATAATCCAAACTCTTTGTCTTGACATTCTGATACTCGCACATAAGGTTCAAATCCAGATGATCCTTGATGAGGTGAACTTCTGGAGTCAACAGCAGGTGCTTGTAATCATGACTCTTCTGATTCTCCGGTTTGCTCACAAAGAGATAAGAGCCATCCTCCCGCTTTTCGGGCAAGATAGAGGTAGCTATAGGCTTGTCGTAATACGTCCAGTTTCCCTCCAGATACACAGACATCAGCGGAATGTTCCAGGAAGCCGACAAGGTATTGTTGTAGCCGGTAAATGGCTTCAGACCGCTATTGCCGTCACGCGCCTCAAAGCTGTTGGAATATTGGCGCAACTCGCTCAAGTCGGAAAGGCTTGGGATGTCTGACGTGATTTTGCTGCTCCATTTAAAACTCAGACGGTCGCTAGCCTTTGCCTGTAAAGTTACCTGTGGTCGAAACAGCCATTTGCTGTATCCGTTCTCCCCCTGATGGATGGAAGACCTGGTTGCGCCAACTCCCACCTGATAACTGAACCACTTCTGTTGTCCCTGTAGCTGGGTGAAAAGATAGAGATTGCTGTACTTCAATTCCGTATCAGCATTACTGCTTCCCACATAGATGTTATCTGTGTGGCTGATATTATATTGTCCACCTACCGATAAAGCCATCTGTTTCCAGTTCTTGCTGTATGTTCCTTCACCAATAAGAGAGCGCTTTCTACCAGTTGCATCATAACTGTAATCGGTCAGCGGAGCGTTCTTTACAGATTCATCCGGCGATTTGTTGAACGTATATTCCCTCATACGATACTGGTAATCTGTGCCGATGTAAGTACCCACCAGGTTCAGAGCCAGGTTCTGGTCATGGGGCATGTTGAGCGAATAATAAATGTCCAGAGATGGAATCTGCTCCAGCATTTTTCTGTTGTTTTGCAGATATTGATTTGCCTTGCCGCTTTCTTGATAAAGCTGGTTCATGCCTCTCACAGGACTGTTGTGATTGTAGAAATTCAACCGTACATTCAATGTATATTTGTCTGGCTCACTAAGATTATAACCCAACTGTACATTATTGGTGGTGTATAGGAACGGAGAATCATAACCTAAATAATTGCGATGTAGAGTTTCTCCTGTGGGCAGATGATAAGTACCGAGACTCTCATAGCTTCGTTCCTCTACCGAGCGATAGGAGAAACTGTAGTTGATGCTGAATTCCGATTTCTTCACATTGTATTTGAAATAACCGTCGCTATTATTGAAACCTGCCTTGGTGCCTTGCATCGTAGAAACTCCACCCACATAACCGGCATAACGTCGGCGGACCTGGTAGTTGATGACTGCATCCAGATTGCTGTCTCCATATTTGAGTCCTGGAACATTGATGAATTCCACCTTTGTAACTTCATCCGGCTGCAAAGCCAATACATCTTGCATGCTAGCCTTGACATCGTTGATGCGTATTTGCACATCTCCGCCCTTTAATGACTGAACTTTGCGTTCTGCTCGATTTACGATAATGGTAGGCAAAGACAAGTTGTCCAACAGATCATAACCATTGGAAGCCGTTTTCACCTGCTCTTTTGTAGGGAAGATGATTTGTCTATCTACTTTTTCTACAACCCTTGCGGCTTCAACGGTCACACCTTTCAACAGGTATGAATTCGCCTGCATCCTCACATTTCCGATGCGGGCAATAGGTACCAGCTTGCAAATCGTCTTGTAGCCTACGAACGAAACCTTCATGAGGGCCTGTTTCTGCTGGCAGGGGATGACGAAATCGCCGTTAGCGTTGCTCACGCCTCCACAGAGAAAGGAGGAATCCTTCGGGTTGAGCAGCTGGATATTGGCGAATTCTACAGGAAGATTGTGATTGTCTATCAGTCTGCCTATCAGCTTGCGCTCGCTCTTGCGCATGCATTCTACCGTGATGAGGCTGTCACCTACGGTCATCTGCATCGGATAGAAACCGATTACCTTGCGGATGGCATCGGGAATATTGGCTGTCTTCACGTTCTGGGTAACTGTGAAGTCTTCCAGTTCGTTGTAGATGAAACTGATTTTGTAGCGCTTGGAAGCCTTGTCGAGGTCGATGAGTACGTCCGACATGCTGCGGTCGTGATAGTTGCGCTGGATGTGCTGTGCGCTTATCGCCAGGGCGAACGTGCACAGCAGGAATATGATGGCTGAAAATCTTCTCATAATGATGTTGCTTTTTATTTGTTATTTTACAATCAGCTCGTTTTGTTGCAATTCGATGTTTACATTCTCGAATTGGTTCAGTTCTTTTACGATGTTCTCGATGCTCGAATGACTGTTCCATTCGTAATAGAGGCGGAGGGTCTTGTCCTCGTTATTCTCAAACTTCACTTGTAAATCATAATAAGAAGCAATCTCTGAAATCATCTGCTCGAAAGCCACATTCTCGAAAGTCTTGTGAATGGCTGGCTTTTCTGGTTTCGGATGAGTCAGGGAATCCTTTGCTGCTACCTGCTTTGCGGAATCTGATTTTATGACTTCCGGATGAGTATCTGTGGTTACCTGGGGTGGTTCCTGGCTGCGCTTGATGTAAGTATGGATTGCGGCAAAGGCAATACCCGAAATCAAGACAAAGCCGGCGATGGATGCTGCCAGTTTACGCCAGGAAGTTATAGGATGAGTTGCTTTTTCCTGAAGTTGATGCTCCTGGCTGAATTTCTCCCATTCCTCATCTACATTAATAATAGGAGAGGGGTTTTCAAGTGCAGAATCCACTTCCACCATCGTCTGATAGAGTTTTCGGCATTCCTCATCCTGCAATATTTCACGAATCTCCTCATCAGAATACTTCTCCTGATGGTCGATGATATCCAGTATTTTTTCAAACTTGTCCATAATAAATCTGCTAAGGGTTAAACTTTTGCTTTAATTTTCTGATGCCTTGCGCCAGATGCTTATAAACTGCCACTTCGCTGATGCCCAATTCCGTAGCAATCTCCCGATATTTCAGTTTCTGCCG
>OGEX01000324.1_pt1 | contig 12170 bp, 9 predicted proteins | sample 1570791 | NCBI WGS metagenome assembly OGEX01 (sample SAMEA2582023, study PRJEB24529) | metagenome | biome: Human gut stool | place: China | collected 2011
ATTTGATATATCCTGCTGTACTTATAGGAAGATTGGGAATTTCGACAAAATTTCAACATCTTCATATAGGAACAGAAGTAATGGACTTTATTAAGTCTTGGTTTGTTGAACCATATAATAAAACGGGCTGTCGTTATTTGGTAGTTGATGCCTATAATGAAGATGTGCCTGTGGCTTTTTATAAGAAGAATGGTTTTGATTTTATGTTCAGCACAGAAGAGCAGGAAAAATCATATAGAGGTATTGTTTCTGATAAGCCATTAAAGACTCGTCTAATGTACTTTGATTTGATACTTATCAAGTAAGTAAAAAACAATGTAAAATATAACAAATAAGTGTAACTACTAGCAATCAAGAAACAATTAAACAGCAAGCCAAAGTTCGCCGAGGTTGTAATCGGTGACAATGAGTAAATCACCGTTAGCCCGTATGGCGGTACCTAATATAATATATTACCTTTGCATCCGTAATCAAAACAGTTTGATAATGGAAACAAGGGAATATTTCGAAAAAGTGATGCTGGATTACAATCAAAATCGTAAAGGTCGTAGCTTGCGCAAGTATTGTAAGGAGGAGGCAGTGGATTATGACTGGCTAGGTGCGGAAAACATAGCTTTTATGTTCTCACTTTTTGAGAGCTGCAAGTTGAATGACATTAATTTTGGCGATTATATAGAAGATATACTCACCCGACTGATGGAGGGGGAGCAAGACTTCATGTCCCTAATCCCATGTAATTATAACTCGAACAAAAAGGTGAATGTCAAGGCTGCCTAATTGGCAGCTCTGGCAATACCAATTAATAATATGCTTTTTTTGAAAAATGTTGGATGTGCTAACTGCTGAAAATCAGTAGTTACGTTCTAACGGTGATTTACTTTCTGTCGTAACTTCTAAAGAGATGGTGGCAGACCCACTGCATTCGGGTGGTGCTCCGGAATATGTAGGCTTTGAAGCAAGGGCAGGTGGAGAAGGCGGTGGAGATATTCTTTCTTTCATGGGTGTAAAGGTAATTAGGTGCGGAAAACATAGCTTTTATGTTCTCACTTTTTGAGAGCTGCAAGTTGAATGACATTAATTTTGGCGATTATATAGAAGATATACTCACCCGACTGATGGAGGGGGAGCAAGACTTCATGTCCCTAATCCCATGTAATTATAACTCGAACAAAAAGGTGAATGTCAAGGCTGCCTAATTGGCAGCTCTGGCAATACCAATTGATAACATGTTTTTTTGAAAAATATTGGATGTGCTAACTGCTGAAAATCAGTAGTTACGTTCTAACGGTGATTTACCTTCTAAGCAGGAAGAGGTGGAGGAGGCCGTGATTCAAGTCAAAGGGCAATGAGGATTTCATGTGTCAACTTCGATTGTTGGAGTGTTGGCATAAGAAATCCATTCCACAGATATTAGTAAAGAACCGTCCTGATGCGGCGTATGCCATCGCAAAGGTGATCATAGCGCTCAAATAGTACCGCTTGTATCACTCGGTGAAAGTTAGCGAAGCATAAACCTATGTTTTTTCAATTTAAATCTTTCTATGTAGGTTCTGGTGATTGTATTACCTTGTTGTTAAAGAATGACGACAAGGAAATACATATCATGGTAGATTGTGGCCTCTATACTCAAGAAGTTAATGACTATATCGTGAATGATTTTCATAGTTATATTGACTATCTGATTGTTACACATATAGATAATGATCATATCAATGGTTTGATAGAGATGCTTAAAAACAAGCCCAATCTAACCATCAATCATATCTTTTATAATTGTCATCAGCGGACATCTGATGATTTGCAGGAATGGGATGAGAAGATGGTGGAGAATATGAAGCGAGTTTACGGTCATTTACCCGCTGTGGTGGATATGCTAGAGCAGAGAATTAATGCTGAAACTTCTATGTCTCTTGCAGAATTGATATTAGAAAACGACAATTGGAAAAGGGCATGGAGAAGAGAGTATATCACTGAAAATTCTTTGGCTATTGATTTGGAAAATGATATGGGAAGGTTCATCTTTCTTTCTCCAGCCAAGAAAGCTTTGGATGACTTGGATCAGAAATATAGATTGCTATTTTGGAAAACGTTATACAAGCAGAAAAAAGAAGATTATAAAAAGGAGGAAACCATATACGAATCATTGATGCGTATAATGGAACAAGAAGATTATGAAGGACTAGATGAGGAGCCTGTATCTTCTAAGGTTCTTGATAAGAATACCTTGAAGTTTTATGCGGATGAAAAAATGAAGGGATTGTCTCCGGCAAATGAAACCTCCATTGCATTTATATGGGAGCATAAAGGTCATCGAATCTTGTTTATGGGAGATGCTAATCCTGACCAGGTAGTGAAAAAAATCGGGGATGTTTATAAAGATACCCCAAAGCCTGTATTGTTTGATGCCATCAAAATATCGCATCATGGAAGTGCGCATAGTACATCTAAAGAATTGGTAAGTATTGCTGATAGCGAACGTTATTTTGTAACAGGAGGTGCAAATGCCAGACCAAGTTACCAAGCCTTGTCTCGTATTATCATTGCTCCACTTCCTGAAGATTTATCTCATCGGGAAATCAGATACAATAGAGAAAATGATGTATTGAAGTCGCTTGCCAGTAACGAATCTTTGAAAGATAAGCTACATTATTCAATAACAGCTAATGCAAATGAGTATGAAGTATCCTATTGATATACGAAAGGCTATTTATGCTTCTGTTGTTCCTGTAAGATGTGACAATGAAAGAGGAACAGCTTTCTTTATTGCTCCGGATACATTGGTTACAGCTCGACATATTGTTGCACAAAATGCAGTAAATGGTGTCCCCGTCATTATCTCTACTGATAAACTGGTGCTTTGTGATGTGGAGTATATTGCGGAAGAAGGTATCAATGTAGATGTTGTGTTGCTAAGATGCAAGGATTATCAGCAAGAGGATTACTTAAAGTTGCTGGCTGCGGAGTTTAATGAGGACAGACAGCTTACCATAGTTGGTTATCCGAAGGAGTTTGGCAACTGTTCCGATATCATTAGCATGGAGGTGCAGGACAGACTCGGTAACAGAAAGGAAGACTATGATACAACTGTCGTAAGAACTGATTCTTTGGCTTTCACTTCTTATAAAGGATTCTCTGGGTCTCCTGTCCTCAATGAAAAAGGTTCAGTGATAGGAATAACTGTCAACCAGCTTGGCGGAAGTTTGGGGTATGCTTCTATCAAAAGCCTTGCTACCCGATTTGAAAACCACAATGTGGTTGTTTCCAAGGATTGGCAAAGTGAGGACTTTTCGCCTTGTGGTAGAGGTACAAGCCAAAGGCAAGTGGAAAAGGCTGTAGGATATGCTGCATTGAGATATAATAGAGATTTGCATGTTAGTAATGCTAAAATGGACGAAGCATTGGATTTGTTTGCTTTTAGGCCATCAATGACCAATGTAGAGAAAGAACTGAAGCAAATAGAGTCAGATGCCTTAACTTATCATTTTGATTTTAGTGATATCTTACAAGGGTATCCAAGAGGATATTACGAAGACCTGTTGGAAAAGCTGTATGACTGGAAAAATGAACATGAAGAAAAAGAATTTACTTCGTTCACTCTAAAATTCTTTCAAGACTCTTTTTCAAAACTTCCAACACTTATTGAGCAGTGGAAGAGGAGTAAAAATCAGATGGTTCTTTTTCGAGGAAAGGCGGGAATGGGAAAGACACATTATGTGTGTGCCACAGCAGAAAGGCTCTGCAAAGAGATGAATGTTTATCTGATGTTTGGTAGTGGATTTTCTGAAGATCAAGATTTCGAAACCCAATTATATAGCATGATGGGCATTGGTGAGAATGCTCTTCAAAAACTCAACGACAAGATGATAGACGAGGATTCCAACGCTCTTATTATTATAGATGCATTGAATGAGGGTGCTACGGAGAACTTTTGGAACGTGGCGATGAAGAGAATGGAAACCTTACTCAAACAGAATGACAGGCTCAAACTGCTGATTACCTATCGTGAAGACGAAGAATTCGATTTGAGTATTCCATGCAACATAATAGAACTCAGTGGTTTTGAAGATAATACGCAAGAAGCTATACAAAAGTATTTTGCTCATTATCAGATAGACGATACTGATGGTAATATTCAAAAGAGATATTTTGCGGAATTTAGCGAACCTCTGTTTCTGACCATGTTTTGCGTTGTTGCAAGTCATAATCTGCGATATATGATGGACGACTTCACTTATTCTGACCTTTTCCATCAATATATCAAATACCGTAATGACCTAGTTTCAAAAGGCGTGGATGAAGACTCTCATCGTAATGTGACAGAAAATGCACTCATGAAATTTGCCAATTACTCGCTGTACTACAATCAATGTCGTGATATTTCCCGTCAGAAAGCAAGGCATTATGCTGATCAAATATGCAGAAACAGAACGTGGTCGAACAATCTGTTGAACTGGATATTGAAGGAGAACTTGATGTTATCTACGGGGCAACAGGGTGAACGGCTTATGTTTGGATACCAGAAAATGGGTGATTTTCTGATGGCAGATATATTTGCGCATAATAAAATGACTGATGCAGCCAAAGTAGATTTTATACTTGAGAAAGGTACGCATAGGGAGTATGCAAGCTATCGCCGTTTCATCATTGCTTTGTTATCTGAATGGGAACTTACTCCTCAATTATTGGAACGGAAAGAATCGAAAAAAATGTATCGTTCTATAGTTGACAGTTTACTACACCATGGGAAAAATAATCAAGCTATCTTTGAATGGATGCAGAAAAACAACATCTTCAGCGTTGAAATACTGCATAATTTTCTGCAAGACTTAACGTTGGATGTCTTTATGTCAGCCCATCATGTATTAAAAAAGGCTGATATGGTCTATCGGGACTTGGCTTGGTCAACAATGGTAAATCAGGAGTATTCGCATCGGTTGGATGCCCAAAGGTTTGCAGACTTCATTGACATAATTCCACGTGAAGATACAGATGAAGGATGGAGTAAAATTGTTATTTTGCTTTGTTGGATGTGTACCTCTCCCCATCCGTATGTCAGGGGAGTTGTTATGAGAAAGTTGGTTGAAATTTTCGGCAATAAACCTCAAATGGCTCTTTTTGCACTTAATGAGTTCTTTGATTGTAATGACCCATACGTTGTACAAGTCGTCACTTCTGCCATCTATGGATATTTGCTTAGAAAACATGATGCAACCGATGCTGCTAAGATTGCTGATTTGATATTGCGGTTCTTTTACCAAGACCATAAAGCGCCTGAAGATATATTGGTGCGCCAATGGACTATGTTGACTTTGGATTTGGCCGATAAACTGAATGGAATAAATACTCACTTTAGTGCTATAAGCCCACCTTTCGTTTCTAAGAATCCTTATGATTTGGTTGTTGACAAGGCTGAAGAAATATCTAAGGATTATTTTGGCTTAAGTAACGGTTCTTGGAAGATGTATGAAACACTTTATGGATTTTCTGATTTCCGAAGGTATATTATAGGAACAAATAGCCGTGCAAACAGTGATGTTTTTTTGAAAAAAGAAGGTACTCACGTTAAGACTCTGCTACTTGCAGATGTTATATTGATGGTTGCCAATATAGCCAAGCATGATTTCCGCTGGAATGATGACTTAGGTAAATTGGATGACAATGTTTATTCCGAAGGAAGGTACAATAACCTGACAGAGCGTTTTGGAAAGAAATATCTTTGGTTGGCTTTGTACAAGGCTGATGCATTATTGAGCGACCATTTCAAGGTTGCAGATGGTTGTAACTATTTGTATTCTCCGACAGAAAACGACATAGAGCCAACTCCTTATCCATGGCATACAAGAGAATATTCAAGAATAGATCCAACCATATTGAATGCTTCTGATACGCAGGCTTACACTTCGTTTCAAGCAGACGAGTTGGAGAATGTGGAAATGGTAACTAATGAACAGTGGCTTTCTGAGAATCATCCTATTCAGAAACCAAGGCTAATGGTGAAAGATACTGATGGCTCAGAATGGATAGTGTTGACGTGCTATGATGGTTATAGGCTTGATGCAGAAGAAGACACAGTAAAGGATTTGTTTTTGTTCTCTAATGCAGCTTTTATCAAGTATAAGGAACTTGAGATTTTTTGGAGATGGGCTGCTATGCAGAATTTCTATGGACGATGGATGCCTGAACGCAGGAATGGTAGCATAGATTATCTTTGGAACGAATACCCTTGGGCTGAAACTTATAAGCGAACTCTTCGTGATGTTGATGATTGGGAAAATCCTGGTAAAGGAGCAACCTTTAAAATCAATCTTTCATACGAAGCCCAATTACAGGAAGAATGGATTGGGTTGGATGAAACGGAAATGTATTTGAAAGAAGTTAGTATGCCGAATCACTTTGTAATGGAAGCATTAAACTTATATACCGCAGAGCGTGGTGTTATCAGAGCTAAAAGTGATAATACAATTGTGGCAAGGAACTTTTCCATCGGCAAAATGAATGGATTGGCCATGAGAAAGGAGTATTTGGATCAATATCTTTCAGATAATAACCTTGCTTTAGTCTTCTATTCGCTTGGTGAAAAATATATAATTCAGAAAGGAACTTATCAAAGCATTGGACATAGATATGATTTGTCAGGAGCGTATTGTTACCATAATCACTCTTTTGATGAGATACAGCCTATGCATATCAGTAATACTTTATAAAAAATGAAAGTACTATTAATTAGGGCTCAGGAAAGATTGTCTATCCACGGACAATCTCCCTTGAGCCAGAAAGATGGAAAATATCTGCTGTATAGAGTGAAGAATATAAATGAACCAAGCCACGATGAGTATTGCCGTGCAGCTCAAAAACTTCTTGATTTAAAAGAAGGTTATGACAAGATTAGTTATTACAACTATATGAATACTCCTGTTTGCTTTGTAAGAGAAAATGTTCAACTGATTCTTGGTGAGCTTAAAAAACATTCTAAGTTGCATAGTTGGAAGAATGCTTTGTGTAATACTTAAAGATTTGATGAGTATTATATGTATGGCATATATACAGATCATGAATTGGAAATGAAAAATTATTATTTGATTGATTATCATGTATTTCCTCTGATAGACATTTCTGAATGTTCTGGAGTGGATGATTTCAAGTCAAGAATGACTGAATTATTGGAAGATGATAAGGCTGAAGTTTTGTGGTTGCAGAAAAAGGATAGAAAACTCCTTGCAGACAAGTATTTGGATTTTGAGACTATAGATAAAGTAATAAAAGAATATTGGGGAAATAGTATTATATGTGCGTGAACAATTCCAGCTCCCAATTTTATGAGCGACTTTTCTGGGATGGAATTTAGTATCCCCGATTTTATGCGAGGTGATTGGGTGAGTCTGGCAAAATTTTATTGAATGGAAATGAAAACTGTACTTAAGAACAACTGGTTTATTTTTGTCTTATCTTTGATATTCGTAGTTCTGAGCTTCTTGATATGCAGATGTTCTTGGTCTGTTATTGAACGTCTGACAAGTGAGACACCAAAACAGAATACTCCTGTTGAGGCGATAAATATACAGATAGAGTTGTCTGATACATTGAATGAAAAGATATTTGATAGCTTGAAGAGTATTCAAAAGAATCTTCAAGAGATGAAATCTGATTCTGTGATAGTAATTGTTGATAAAGTACATAAATGATAGTTGCCTTATGGGTATGAGTTGGGACTTTACAAATTATACTTTCAGCTTCTTGGTATCGTTGATAGGTACTATACTTGGTATTTGCTATCCTTTGCTCTTGGAGAATATAAGGAAGATTGACGATCAATACCAATCAACGGTACTGGCAAAACGATTCCAAGAAGCACCAGTGTTCAAGCTGTATCGACTTTTATTGATAGCGGCTATAATCATTTCATTTTTAGCTCCTTTTATTATGCTTTTTTCTGATAATAGCATTCTAAATATAGGGGTAGAAACAATACATTGCTTATTTGTTTTAGCATTAGTATTTGTTATGCTTTATATGTTTCGATTTATCCAAACATATTATAATCCAGATGATTTGAGTAGGCTTCTATTTGAATGTCCTAAATCACAGCATCTTCCTGTTGATAGAGAATTGCTGATGGCTTCTGTGGATTTGATGAGGTATTCATGTGAAAGAAACAACATGGATGTTTATAGGATTAGCAAGGGGTATTTAGTAAATGCGGCAACATTAGAGCAGATACCTGTGGGGTATGAATACTATAATCTGTCTTCACTTTTGCAAGATACTTTTATACGGATTACAGACTTGTCAACCGATGAAACATTGAAGCCATTATGCTATGACAACATCTTGGTACAAGTATACTATAATATATTTTGCAAGGGATTTAATGGCGAAAACAACTATGCTACAATTTGGCATTCACTAAATAAAATAATGGAATCTGAGAATACGGAATGGTTTCAGCAATATTGGTCTGCTGCTATCTCATATTGCGGTCTTATTGTCAAAAATCTGCGAAGTGATGCTTCGAAATATGTATTTGAAAATCAAGCTCGTTTTTTGGAATTTCATCATGCTTTGGGTGCCATGCTGGTGTATCAGCGAAAAAATGATTGGTTACATTATATATCAACGACAGATAATGTTAGTCCAAGGAAATTTGATTTGATACCTGGGTCTTTAAATCAAATATTCTTCTATGTGGTTAGATTTGAGCGTCTATCCGACAGACCTTGGGAGCTTACTGGTAAATATCAAATGAATGGAATATCCAATGATGTTAATTCTGACCAAACAATATTGCTGCAATTGTATCGCTATTTTACTTTGTTGATTATGCGTCTTTTCAGTTATAATGACTATAATATCGGCTATTGCGATCCTATGCAATTGCCAAATATAGATGGTTATGACTTAAGAGGATTAAAGGATTTAAAAGAAACTGTGGAACGGATTCTTCATACTGTAAATTATTGGTATGATGACAATCGTATATCGGAAATCCATCTTCCTGTAACTCCAGAAAAAAGCGAAGTGATAAAACTCTTAGATGGATTGATAGAAAAGATAAATGCAAGGATAAGGTTCCATATTAACAATCCTGAATTAGATACCGATAAGTTTAAAGAATTGAAGTCTCTGCTGGCAGAAGCTGACAATAAAAGCAAGGTTTTGGCAGATATGCCTAATGAAGAGGAAAAGAAAAACTGGGGGGCTACAAGTATCGAAATGACAATTGAACATCAGTTGGACGCAGATATAAGCAGCAAGGATGGATATAAAGGATGGAGTAATTTCCCTGAAGTCATATTGCAAGCCTTGAATACGAAAGTTGCAAGATACATTGATGGTTGCTATTCACTTTTAGAGCCTCTTGCAGATTTACGCATCAGTGAGAAGAATCTGTTTGCTGCCTTGGATAAACTGCAAATTCCGAAGGAATGCCTTATCTTATCCATGGGTGTTTACTTGGGTGGCATAGATGTGAAGTATAATAAGAAATCAATTTTGACGTATGATTATACTAACAATACGTGTTCTTATGGTAAAATACCAGTGATAGAAAACAATTCTGCTTATTCTGTTGTTTATGTCATAAAACAATCTGATTTGCTCAAGATGGATACTCAGTTGGCAGACGAGAGCGATAAAGTTATTAAGAACATGACTTTGTTGGATGGTTCAAAGAAACATCTTTATACAAATATTGATGAGATTATTCAAAAAGGAAGCCCTACACCGATTCTGAAATTGGGAAAGAAAATTTGTGTCTATACAAAACAGAATATAGAAATTATCCGCATCAGAGTGGCAAGAGATGGAGACGATTCTATGGAAATAGCAAGACTGAAACAATGGAAAGAATATTTGAAAACAAATAGCTGATATAAATGGAAACAGAGAAAATTAAAATCAAGCAACTTATGTCATATATAAATAAAGATTTATCCTCAAAAGTCCTTTTCTTGGGAGTATCTAAGAAGACAAAGGGAGGTATGACGGCTGTTCTCGTGTCGTATGATAAGTATATAGAGAATATGCGATTTATACCTACTTGGAAGTTAGGAAATAAAGCGGTGAAATCATGGTATGCCTTGCAAGCTTTGGTAAGAACTTGGTTCTTGCTGACGTTTTTTCATGCAGAAAAGGTCTGGTCTTACAGCGGATACTGCCTAGGTTGGTTGCATAACAATTGGATAATTGATGTTAATGGATACTATGTGTTCTTTTCTGAGTATGCTACGGGAGGAATGCTTAAGCCGTTACGTCATTTGAAACCTTTGAAATCGCTTAGGAGATTAAGATCATTAAAAAGTCTACGCAATATTGCTCCTTTGAAGCCTTTAGTTACACTCAATTGGTCTTCTTGGTCTTTTGAGGAGTTTTTGGGTATTTGAAAATCGGCAGTTATAGTTATTCTTGATTGATATTTAGCAATGCAAATATTACATCCAATCCAATATAATTTTGTCCTAGGTGAACGACCTTCAAGGAATAATCCTGCATTTATTGTTCCAAAGGAACTTACACATTTCTTCTTATTCTCATTTGGACTCTATCCTCAGACTTTTGAGCATCTTGTAATGGGGGGTGATTACTATCAGGTAGTTCTTAATACAGGAGAAAGAAGTGGTTATTTGGTAACATTCATTTATGCAGATACGATTCGTATTGCAGGACCATTGCCGGTAATGCAGAAGGATGAGGCAGTTAATGTCTATTTTATCTGTACCGAAACATTGAATTGTTTAGACGAAATAGCGGCTGCTTTGAAGAATAAACATAATGAGAGATGTTTGTATCTGGTAAATGAATTCCAAAAGGCTTGGTTTACATGGGGTAACGTCTTTTCTTCTTCTCGTGAGGCTATAGACTACTTGAAGACCTTGGCTCCTAAATATGTTGATTTTTCTAAGGTAAAAAGACCTTATTATGTGCCAGAGTGTATTAAAGATATAGATAATGGGCTGACCTTCAATCCAACAGTTATCAATACCTTGACAAGTCATAGTATGTTGGGTGACTGGAACTATTTAATGAATGAATATAGTAAGGAAGACAGATTGAGAGATGCAGGAGAAGCGTGTAGGCAATCAGATACTTTTGAAAGACAGAACAAGTTGATTCTTCAAATAATCAAAATGATGGATATTGAGACACAAGCTCTATATCCTTTACATAAAACTCATGTAACATTGGATCAGGTTAATTCTCCTTTAATTATAACTCTTCCTTTTACACATAAGGATATGAGAGATTATTTGAAGAATATTCATGTTCCTGGTTATGACAATGTTGAGAAATCTCTTCGGTATGTACTATCTCAACCTACGAATAAAAATTACACGATTGATTTTCACATAGAAGAGGGTGATGTTGTACTTTCTTTAGAAAGGGTAACTGCTGCTTATTCTTTTGTGTTTTTCCCTCGAGGACGATTTTTGGATATAGTTGGGCAACTACATGCATCTTATAAGTTCTCTCCTTATTTGAGATTACCGTTTCAAGGCGTTGAAATTAATCGTGAACTATCATTTGTTGCTCCAAGTATTTCTGAAAGGTTGTGTAATGCAAAGGATAAGGAGAGCTTAGAGAAAATAATGAAGCAGGTTGGTGCAAAAATTGTAGAAGGTTCTCTTTCACAAGATGCGCAGAAAATGTTGAAAGAGTGTACTAAACAGATTATTGCAATTACTGACTTGCCAATTGAGTGGCTTCCTATAGATGGTATTCCTTTGGGATTCACCCATGATGTTTGCAGAATTGCAGAGTTTCCTCTGGAAGGTAATCTTATGCACTATGTTGTCAATGAAGTACAGAAATATAGAATACCAAAAGATATTCTGAAACATACGTTGGTAGTTTATGGTACGAGGGATGAAGCATTTGTTTACTATCAAAATGAATGTGATGATTTGGCTAAGAAACATGGATTTACAACACAATATTGTGTAAATAAACAGCAGTTCTTTGATGTGGTGAAAGAAGTAGCCCCTCAGCTATTAGTTATTGATACTCACGGTAATTATGATGAAAAATCCCACCAATCTTATCTGCTTATGGGTGATGAAAGAATCTATCCGCAGGATATAATTGAACATCATATCCAAGTTCCGCTGGTTTTCCTTTCGGCTTGCAATACGGCACCTACATATAATATGGTGAATACATTGGCCAATGGTTTCGTA
>OGEX01000329.1_pt1 | contig 12034 bp, 6 predicted proteins | sample 1570791 | NCBI WGS metagenome assembly OGEX01 (sample SAMEA2582023, study PRJEB24529) | metagenome | biome: Human gut stool | place: China | collected 2011
CGTCGGCCCCAATGTCCCTGACCGAAGGCTCGAAGAGCATCACGCTCGATCTGAATACCCCGCTGACGGACGAAGCCGAAAACTATGCCTGGGCCTTCATCAACCCCACGACGGTAAGCGGCGACATCTCTTTTACGGCCTATACAGCAAACGGATACCGTTCCCACACGCTCTCCGTCCCGATCGACCGCGAAATGGCGGCGGGACACATCACCCCCATTACCTTGACGATCCCGACCGAGGTGCCGGTAAGCTATGTCGATTTTTCGGTCACGGGCGACTCCTCGAATCTGGGTGAAGAGCCTTACAACCTGATCGTCAAAGCTCCCGAAGGAATGACTTTCCGCGACGGGACGACCGAGCAGACCTTCCCCATCGACGAATCCAACAAATACACGGTGGCTTTCTACGGCGACCTTTACGGCGATCTGCTGGCTCAACAACCGTTGCAGGTCAGCTTCGAAACCGAAAATGCCCTCGTGCCGCAAAATGTAAGCGTCGCTTCGTTCACTCCCGGCGAACATCTGCCGATCGCACTCAAAATCCCGTACCTTCTTTCGGAAGATTTCGACGATAAAACCGATTTCGAATACAAAACAGAAGCTACGACATCCAATCCGGACGGTATCTCTCTGTCGCAGTACGGCTTTGACGAGGGTTGGACGGGAACCCGTCTTCAGGTTTCGCAAAAGGCGATGCGTATTTCCGTCCGACACGAAACCATAGCCCAGTATCCGGGACGGCTCGACACTCCGCCGCTCGCCTATATCAAACCCGGAAAAACCGTAAAGCTGAAAGTGACCTTCAATGCCAACAAGGACAACGACTATCTCTATTGCAGTTTCGGAACCCTCACGGATACGGCACCTAAAAAAGGTAACGACGGCCTCGAAAACACGCTGAAAGAACAGATCGACAACCTCAATACACTGAGCGGCGTATCGTTCGGAAATATTCAGGGAGTATGCACCTGCGAAGTTCCCGCAGCAACGAATGCAACGCGCCTGTCGTGGCTGACTCAGAGAACATACAACTTCACCGGCAACGGATGGGTATCGAGAACTTGGTATATGTACCTCGACAACATCCGCGTAACCATCGTAAAATAAACCTCCAAATCAATAACCCTATGAAAAAATACCTGTTGATTCTAACGACCCTTGCACTGTTGGGGGGGGGCTGCTCGAAAGAGGAAATCCCCGAAACGACAGACGGGGAGGGCTCGGTCGAATTCCGGACCACGACCTGCTCCGAGGTCGATTCGCAGACGACCCGGGCGCAAACGTCCCTGCCGGACAACTGCAAGCCGTCCGGCAACAGCTTCAAGCTGGTCGTAAAAGGCAAAGAAGGCACCGCGACAGCGGAATACCTCGCCGAATACACCACGCTCAGCGAATATACGGCCCCCTTCATGCCCAGCGGCGACTATACGGCGACGATCAGCTACGGCGATCCGCAGCAGGAGGGCAGCACGGCTTTCTGCTACCAGGGAGCGCTCGACTTTACAATACTCGCCCGCAAGACGATTCAAAAGACCATTACCGCCTCGCTCACGAACTCGGTAATCAGCCTCGAATGCGGCGAGTGGTTCAAGAAATACTATTCCGAAGCGCAATTCACCGTCCAGACCGAAGCGGGCAACAATTTCAGTTTCACCCACTCCTCGTCGCCCGATACTCCGATCTTCGTCAAGCCGGGAAGCAAACTTCTGCTCAAAGGTACGGCGGTGAAGGCGCAGAACGGCGTGAAAGTGGAATTCCCGCAGCAGCAGATCGGTGTCACGACGGCCCGCACCTGGCACAAAATCCGGATCGACGCTTCGCAGGCGGGACAGGGCAGCATCAGCATCCGACTGGACGATACGCTGACCGAAGTACCCCCGCAGGAAATCGAACTCAACCCCGAAGCATAACCCCGTATAAAATAAGCTAAAAACAGATCCTATGAAGACTTTTACCAAATATTTGCTCTTGCCGCTCTGCTGTCTTTTCATGGCGGCGGGATGCGGAAAAGACGATCTCCCGACGGGCGAACAACCGGAAGGACCCGGTTCGGAAACGGGTATCCTGAGCTTTGAGAACTGGGACCTGACCGTAGCGGACGACATGGAAATTTTGCCGACGGACAACGCTCCCGGCACCTCTTCGACGCGCAGCACGGTGGACGCACCGGACGATTATATCGTAAAGATTTACAATTCGAAAAAAGAACAGGTCGGCAGCTACACCTATGCTGAAATAAAGACCACGGGCAATATCGAATTACCGCAGGACAGCTATACCGTCACGGCGGAATCGCCCAATTACGCCAGCACACCCGACGTGGCGTGGGAAACGCCCGTCTATTACGGCGAAATTTCGGTCAACGTAATCAAAAAGCTCACGACCACGGTCAATAACCTGGTCTGCAAATTGGGAAATATCAAGGCGACGGTCGGACTTTCCGCCGATTTGGACAGCCTGTTCAAGCCGGACGACGAAACAGACAAACTCACCGTCACCCTTTCGATCCAGGACAATTCCCTGGTTTACGGACGCCCCGAAGCCACGGGCGAAACGCTCAAACCCGGTTTCTTCCGCGCAGTCGATACGGACAACACCCTGAAAATCGTCCTTTCCGGCCAATACAACAAAGCCGGCGAGGGAGAGCCAGCCTCCTACGTGCCGGTCAATTTGATCCATGAGATACAGAACGTCAAAGCCGGACAATGGCGCAAGATCAACATCAAGATCCTGCATGCCAGCGACGGCAACGTCCAATTCCAGGTTACGGTCGAAACATGGGTTTACGACGAGAAAATCGACGTGGATGTCATGTCTTCGTTCTATTCTTACGGCGAAGAGGAGATTCCCGACGAAGAAATTTCGGACGAGAACTCTCCGGCAGTAACCCTCGAAAACGGGGATATCGCCCAGCCCTACCCCATCACGACCAGCATGTTCGACTTCGACGTTCAGAGCTGCTCCCCGATGATTACGGCCGTCGTAACTCCTTACCAGGGTTCGACCGTTGCCTCGCTGGAGGTTGTCTTCGATTCGGACAACGCCCAGTTCCTGGAAGCTCTCGCAACGGCCGGCTACAGCAACAACACGGTAGCCCTCTGGCCGGGCGAAAATCCGGCCGGCGACTACTGCGTAGTCAAGCAAAGCGGCTCCGATCTGCTCGTCAAGGTCAATTACAACGGTATGAAAGGATTGTACGACCACACGGGCACCCATACCGCGAAGTTCATCGCCATCGACTCCGAAGGCCGTCGCTCCTACACGACAATGACCATCAAGGTCACCCACGACAGCGGCACCGCAGAGGGACCGAACATCTTCTGGAGCACCAATCCGGAAGGTACGGATATTGTCGATATCGACTCCCGCCACACGCTCACGGAGGAGGGTATGAACGTCTTCATCAACCTCGCCTCCGAGAGCGGAATAACCGGCCTGACGGTCGATATCATCAGCGATGCCCTCACCGCCGAAGTCCTCGAAAGCCTCGGTATCGGCTTGGAAGCGCATATGGATCTGGTCAATCCGGCTTCCGACAAAATGGACGAAGGACTCCACTCGTTAGGGTTTAAGACCAAAGACGAAATCGTCGGACAGAAAACCCTGCAATTCGACATTTCTCAGTTTATGACGATGCTCTATGCCGTAGCTCCGGGCAACACGGACTTCAAATTGACCGCAACGGATGCTTCGGGACAGAACATCAAGTCCATCATGCTCTATGTTCCCCAACAGTAAACCGAAACAGTGATGAAAAAGATTCTTAAATATATTTCGCTGCTTGCAGGCGTGGCCTTCCTGACCGCAGCCTGCTCGCAGAGCGACATCGACGGCAACGCCTCGGAAGAGATGGGAACCCTGCGCCTGAGCGTCAATATCGGCGGCTCGCGTGCCGACGCATACAACGCTCTGGATCGGAGTATCATGCGCGTCTATAAGATCGAAAACGGAGAAGAGAAGCTGATCCGCAAATACCAGCCGGCTACGGAAGCTCCGGGTGATTTCTACCTGGTGGCAGGGTCCTACCGTATCAAAGTGGAAGCAGGGGACCAGAGCCAGGCGACCTTCACCAACAAGAGTTATTACGGCGAATTGGACGTCGATATCGAACCCCAACAGACCGTCCTCAAAGAGGTAGTCTGCCCAACCACCAACATCGGCGTCAAAGTCGTCTTCGATCAGACGATTCTGGACAAAATGGATCCGGGATTCAAGGCTTACGTCAGCGCCATCGACACCTTCTCCAAAACGGAAGCTGAAAACGGCTCGGTACCGACGCTCAAATACACCGAGAACGCAACGGGTTATTACCTGCTGCCCGAAGATGTTCACAACCTGAGTTGGGGCTTTTACAGCTCGAGCACGGAGTTGGGTAGCGTTTCTAAAACCGGAGTCATTCCGACACCCGAAAGCGGCAATCTTTATACGCTGACATTCAAGTATTCGAAGACTACGAACGGTTACCTGGGCATCACCGTACAGGTCGATCAGGACGGAGAGATCCACGAAGATCCCTTCATCTTCAGCCCGCAGCCGACGATCAAGGGCGACGGATTCGACATCAACTCGGTAATCGGATTCAACACGGACGACATTTCGTTCGCAGTATCCTCGGTACAGGCGCTTTCGGGCATCTCCATCAAGGCCAACGACGAAACGATCCAGGTGTTGAGCGACGGCGCGCTGCTTCCGGAAGCCGCAGCCAAAGGCATCAGCTACACCAAGACCGACGACAACAGCGGCAAACTCTCCCTCGGCGGAACCTTCTTCTCCACGTTCGCCGGCGGCATTCACGAAGTAGAATTTACGATGACCGACGTCGCACAAGCCGAAGGTACGGGCAAAGCCCGCATCGCAACACCCGGACTCACCGACCTGGCGGTGTACGACCTCTGGCTCAATACGGCCGATTTTCAGGTAATCGTCACCGATCCGGCGCTCACCAACGTCAAAGTACGTTACCGCGAACGCGAACGCCTGGCGGAGTCGCCTGCCTTCGGTGAGTGGAAGACCGTAACCGCCGTTGCGGGTGCCGACTATACCTATACGGCACAAGCCATCGACTTCGCCGCAGACCGCGATTACGAATACCAGTTGCTCATCAACGATGCGGAAACGGGCGAGATACACAATTTCTCGGCCGCAACGGGCATTCAGCTTCCCAATGCGGGATTCGAAACCTGGACGAACAGCAAAACCTGGTACCCCTGCTCGGCGGACGAAATCGGCTCGAACGGCATGGGTACAGGCTATACCGGATTCTGGGGTACGGGTAACCCCGGTGCCAATGCCGCCGGTATCGTGGTGACCGAACCCGCAGACGATCCCCGTCCGGGATCGACCGGGAGCAAGTCCGCCCTGCTCAAGACCCAGAGCGCTTTCGGCGTAATCGCTGCCGGCAACCTCTTCATCGGAGCCTTCGGCGGTGTTCACAACATCACCAAAGGCGATGTGTATATGGGTCGTCCGTTCACCTTCAACGCCCGTCCCAAAGCGATCACATTCTGGTACAAAGGGACGGTCGGGTCCGGCGACAAGGCCCGCTTCTTCGTCTGCATGGGCAAATGGAGCTCCTACCACAAGATCGACACGAACGACCAGAGCACCTTCTTCGATCCTTCCCAGGAAAGCCTGCCCGAAGGCCCCATCTACGGCCACGGGGACTGGCTCAACGATACCTCCCAAAGCGATTGGAAAAAGATCGTAATTCCCATCAAATACCGCAGTGATGAAAAGCCCAATTACCTGATGGTAACAGCCTCGGCGAGCTACTGCGGTGACTACATGGAAGGGAACAAGGAGAGCAGAATGTATATCGACGACATCGAATTTGTATATTGATTTTCATGCGAGGAACCGTCGCCATCCTGACACTGACACTGTCACTGTGTCTATGTTTTGCAAGCAATCAATCGCAGGCCGCTCCGGGACCTGCGATTGATTCGGCAATACCGCAACCCGATTCTTCGGAAACCGTGAACACGGGCTCCGAAAGCCCTCGGCCCGAACATCCGCTTCGGACCGATGCACAATCGCCTGCTCCGATGGAATCCGCCCCGGAGCGTAAGGCCGATCCTCGCGCAGAACGGGGCCTGACTTCCATGTCCAACCAGTTCGTCCCCCGGGGACAATGGATTTTCGGAGCCTCCGCCTCCTACTCTACCCACACGAACAAAGATTACACGTTTCTGGTAATCGAAGATATCAACTCAGACGGCTACACCTTCAAAGTCACCCCCCTGATCGCCTACGCGATCCGGGACAACATGGCTATCGGCGTCAAATTCATCTATTCCCGCTCATTGCTCCGCATAGATAGCGGCAGCATCAAACTGGGCAGCGACATCGACCTCGGTGTCGATTTCTACAACGCACTGCAACACAACTACTCCGGAGCTTTCATCTGGCGTCAGTACATCCCTCTGGGACAAAACAAGCGCTTCGCCCTGTTCAACGAAACCAGCCTGACATTGGGCGGCGGCCAGTCCCGGTTCGCTGCGGACTCCCCGATCCGGGGCACTTACGAAACCAATTTCTCCGCCTCGATCGGCATATCGCCCGGCCTGGTAGCCTTCGCCACCAACAACGTAGCTTTCGAAGTCAATGTCGGCGTAATGGGTCTTTCCTACACCCGGACACGCCAGGTACACAACCAGGTAACCGTCGGAAAGCGAACTTCGAGCCTGATGAATTTCAAAGTCAATATCCTGTCGATCGGGCTGGGTATATCTCTCTATCTATAACGCGGAAATACGATGAAACGACTGATTTTTACCATACTGATAGCCGTCGCAACGGTTTCCATGCTCCGAGCCCAGGAACCGACATCCCTGGAGGCAATTCCGTCTTCCCGCTTGCAGGACAGCCTCTACGCCACTCCGGTTCCGACGACCGTCCCTGTCATCGAGGAACTTCCGGCCCCGACGTTCTACGCCGATCTGAGCGACTCGTCCGCATCGATGCCGACCTCGGTTTCCCCGGTACGTCGGAAACAACGATTCCTGCCGATGAAACGGAGAATCGACCGTGAAATCAACAAAATCAAATTCGCCCATGCAGGTGAAATCGCCCTGGGCCTCACCGTATCTTACGGCACCCTCTCAAGCGACGACACGGACTACCTGCTGATCCTGGACAACCTGAATCTGAACGGCAGTATCTTCACCATCAACCCCTCTGTAGGCTACTTCTTCAAGGACAACATGTCGGCCGGCGTCCGTTTCGGATACACCAACATCAACGGAACGCTGGACACGGGCAATTTCAATCTGGGAGAGCAAAACGACGTCAATCTGGCCTTCAAAAACCTCCACCTGCAAAGCAGTGCACTGTCGGTCGGCCTCTATTTCCGCTCCTATGCGGGATTGGACAGCAAAGGACACTTCGGGCTTTTCGGTGAAGTAGATCTTTCGATGAAGACCGGTAATTCGGAGTTTACCTACGAAACCGAAGGCACCCTCAGAAGCACGTTCAGCGACGACCTGAAACTGTCGCTCGGGTTCAATCCGGGTCTGGCGGTTTACATCTTCCCGAACGTGTGCAGCACCGTTTCCTTCGGGCTGGGAGGTATCGAATACACCAAGATCAAGCAGAAAGATGCCAACGGCAACGAAATCGGCCAACGAACAGCTTCGAAAATGCGGTTCCGCCTCAACCTGCTCAATATCCGCATCGGCGTTACCGTTCATCTATGGAACAAGAAAGCCAACAAAGCATGATGAAACATTTCCGGCATATCCTTATCGGCACACTCCTGCTGCTGACCTCCTGCATCGAGAACTCAATTCCATATCCGGTCGTCACGCTGCAAATCCTCGGTGTCGAAGGCGAAGGCTTCACCTGTTCGCCCGAAGATATCAACACCCAGGAGCGGATCGTCACGCTCCATCTGGACGAACAAACCGACATATCCAACGTGAAGATAGACAAAATATCGGTCACTGAAAATGCCCGGTCTTCGAAACCCCTTTCGGGGACATTCGACCTGCGGACTCCGCTCTACCTCACCCTTTCGTTTTATCAGGATTACGAATGGACGATCGTAGCGGACCAGCAGATCGAACGTTATTTCGAAGTGGAATCGCAGATCGGCGCTGCGGAAATCGACGTCGATCAACTTACGGCGAAAGCATACGTTCCGGAAGGGACCGATTTGAGCGATCTCAAGGTCACGCGGCTGAAACTCGGTCCGGCAGACATCACCACGATGACACCTCCGATCGACGAGCTGACTTCGTTCGAATCGGTCCGCTACGTTTACGTCGCTTACCACGACTTCGAAGAGAAATGGTCGCTTTACGTCGAAGCTACCGATAACAAGGTACGCTTCACGCAGGTCGATGCCTGGAGCGGGGTCATCTGGGCCTATGCCGAAGGCAACAGCGCGGACGAACTGGGATTCCGTTATCGCAAGACCGGCGACGAGGCGTGGACCGAAGTCGATAAGGAGCAAATCAACATCTCGGGCGGTGCATTCGACACCTGTATCACGGGACTTACCCCGGAAACCCAATACGAAGTAGTCGCCTACTCCGGCAGCAACGAAACGGAAGTAGCAAGCGTCACGACCGAAGCAGCACCACAACTCCCGAACGGAGGTTTCGAAGAGTGGGAAACGATCGACAAAGTCGTCTATCCCTACCTGGCCGACGGCATTCACTTCTGGAATTCAGGCAACAAAGGCGCCAGCATCGGCAACGCTACTCCGACCGACAAGACGACGGACGTGCGTCCCGGCACATCGGGCATCTATGCCGCACAGCTTTCGTCGAAGCTCGCAGGTCTGGTCGGCGTTTACAAATTGGCCGCCGGCAATCTCTTTACAGGCATATTCTACGGAATCCGAAATCTCACGCACGGTATCGTCTGCTTCGGACAACCTTTCGAAGCCCGTCCGACGGCTCTGCACGGCTGGTTCAAATACAACCAGGGAATGCTGACCAACGTGGGCAGCACCCAGCCGCCGGGGATGAACCTCAAGGTCGGCGATCCCGACAACGGCATGATCTACATCGCCGTCGGCACCTGGACCCCGGAAGAGTACGGCATCTCGCAGGGAGAACAGTTCGGATCGGCCGAAAACCCGATTGCGATCGACACCCGCAACCCCAGTTCGTTCTTCGATCCGACGAGTCCGGCCGTAATCGGCTACGGACAACTGCCGCTCACCGCCAGCTACTCCGAATGGCAGGAGTTTACCATACCGCTGAAGTACGTGGCGACAGACCGCAAACCGACCCATATCGTCGTCGTCTGCTCGGCTTCCCGTTGGGGCGACTATTTCATCGGAAGCCCCTCGAGCGTGCTCGTCGTCGATGACCTCGAACTGATTTACGACCGGCTGGACAAAACCGGTGAATAGGTATATTCGCCGTCAGACTATCCCTCCGATCGGATACGAACGACGAAAACCAAACGCTGAATCCGCAGCGCTTTCCAACAAAAAAGCAGGGAATCACTCCCTGCTTTTTTGTTCTGTTATCGGACTTACCCTCTCGGCGCCCTCCGGATCAGAGCTGCGCGATCCGGCAATACTTATTATAACGATTCATTACGTCCTGCACGAAAGCCCGCGTCTGACGGTAGCCGGTAAATTTGCCGCACTTCACGACCTCGTGCTGGTAATAGGCGGGATCGGACTTGAGTTCCAGGTAGCGGAGCACCACCTCCCAGGAATTGGGGTCTTCGCCGTTCACACGGGCCAGCCGCCGGGCATCATTGACATGACCGATTCCACCGTTGTAGCAGGCCAGGATCAGGCTCATTCGGTCTTTCTCGGAAATTCCCGCCGGCAGGTCGAGCGTCGAATCGATCCGATTCCACACTTTATTGGCCAGCAATACATTGGTTTCCGGAGCGATGAAGGCTGCTTCCGAGGCTACGTCGAACTGCCGGGCCACTGCAGGCATGATCTGCATCAGCCCCCTCGCTCCACGGCGGGAAACTATATCGGCTTTGAAACGCGACTCGTGATAGGCAATAGCACTCATCAGGCGCCAGTCGTTCCCCTCCCGCTCGCTGATATTCCGAATTACGTGATCGTAAGGAGAGATCACATACCGGGCTTCCATTTTCTCCTCCAGGGTAATCCCCGCTTCGGACGACGTCGAAAAATCGGCGTTGAATCCGTAAAAAGTGGTCTGTAATGTTAAAAATACGAAAATTAAACAGGTTTTCTTTAACATAAAACTTGCTTTTGCAGGCAGCTTCCTGTGCCGTACAGTACGCTAATCATAGAAACCCCACGAGATACCCATCTTAAACATGCCCGGATTGAGCGGGTACTTCGCAATCGCGAAATATTCGCCGTTTCCGAACAGGCCCCGGTTGATATGCTGATATTTCAGGAATATCCGCATTCTCTTCCACTTGCCCATCAGGAAAAGATCCATGTAGGGATAATTCCCCACCTCGATTTCCCGTTGATTGAAGAACTCCGAGAGCGCAGGGTTGTAGCCGGGCGCATAGTAGCGCGTATTGAAATGGCCATCGACTCCGAACTGCACCCGGAGCACGTTGCGCACCGCCCAAAATTCGTAGTAATACGAGAGGAAGGCGCTGACGAGCGGAACGGGTATGACTCTATGATTCGTACTCCACTGCAACAAAACCTTATGGTCCAAATGAAGTCCGGCGATCCGGAAATCTTTGCGGGCGTACACGCTCGTCACGCTGACGCTTCCGTTGTCCTGCGCTATCTGGCTGTCGGCACCGTAATAAATCTTATCGGTGACAATGCCTTGCCACACACCGACCTCAAACGCATAATCGGGGACACGGAAAGCAACTTCGAAACGAGTTTCATTCTCCTTGCGCAAAGGAGTCAACCACACGTAGTGGTTAGAGAATAGATTCTCCTGCCAGTAATCCGGCGAACGCGTTTCCATACGGAAACGCCCTTCGAGAATCAGGGGACGTTTGCGGATATATCCCGTCAGCGCCAGATTGGCGCCGAACGAAACGTCACCGCCGCGATATCCCGACGGGTAGAACTTGGCGTCAGCTCCCCAATCGACATATTTCTTGATCTTTCCTTCGACCGATCCATATACGAAGTAACTGCTTTTCCCCACCTTCTCGTACTTACCGTTCAGGTAGGAATCCAGCCTGAACTGCGAATAGGTGTGCAGGTCGAGTCCTACACCTCCGTTCACCGTACCGACCACACCGTTGCGATCCCAGGGCTGCGCCTGAATGAACACCCGGTTGGAAATCACCCGCTCATAGATCGAGTCGCGCGTCTGCGTGGGATTGATAAACCAGTTCTTGTAATATTCGAGATCGCGTGCCGGAACGAAATTACCTTTATCATCCCGTTCGTAACGGTCGTCGGTATAGGTTCCCCGAACATCCTTATAAACTTTGCTCCAGGAGTTGTACTCGAACGAATGACCGATGAATCCGGCCGGCAGATTGGCGATCGAAAAGTCGCTTTCGGTAACCGGCAGCAACGGAATACCGTACGACTGTTCGACGAAAAACGCATTGTTGCGGTATATGTTGGTAGCCTGCGAGCTCGTCAGTCTCATCGGCACGCCCGACGGCATTTCGAAAGTCGTATCCCGGATCGCCCATTCACCCACCACGCCGCCGTTCTCACGTGTTTCTATGTGGTTGTTGATGAATCCGGCATGCACCGAATAACGCTTTCCCGTGTGCGAAACGGCAACCGAAAGGTTGTGGTTCTTGGTACGGGACCACTCGTAAAGGCCCTTGGTGCCGCGCGACCGATAATTGACGTTGAAGCCCGTAGTCGGCGAAATATTATGTCCCACCGTCAGGCTGAAATTCTCCTCCCGGAACTTCTTCTGTCCCGACTCAAGGTACATGAAGTGGAAATACGGCCGTTTGAGGTTGTAGAAGGGGACGTTTTCCATGCGATAGGTATAGACATCGAAACCTTCGGCAAAAGAGAAGTCGCGGTATTGAGGCCGTTCGAAGTAGTTGTACGGTAACGAAGCCTGTCCCAACGCACCCACGGCGGCATGGCCGACGCCTTCCTTATAAAACGGGTAGTCGATGCGGAAAGTGGC